>Ga0214473_10001382_pt1 | contig 32241 bp, 24 predicted proteins | sample RVTome_7_FD_203509 | JGI IMG/M metagenome (GOLD analysis project Ga0214473, IMG submission 203509) | Soil microbial communities from uranium-contaminated site in the Upper Colorado River Basin, Wyoming, United States - RVT98D197 | ecosystem: Environmental > Terrestrial > Soil > Contaminated >...
GGGCGGACCAGCCTTCACGTAAACTTCAGCTAAAGCGATGCCCAAAATGCCCAGTGTTAGATAGTTAAAAAAAGCCCATTTGCAGTCAACAAGCCAAATGCTTATGGGCGAAATATTCTCATAAAAACCAATCGCAACAGAGACAAGAACGCTGTCCAGCAAAAAGAACGCAAGCAGGGCTAAGGAGAGCGGCACCAATATCCCGGGAAAATCCGAGAAAACAAGACCCCGGTTGTACAAAAAAGGCCCTCCGGTGTAGAGATAAATCAAACCCGCAAGGGCCGCAGTCAAAGCACTTTCCCCGCCGTTAAAGAGCCAGCGGTAAATGGAGGTCTTATTCTTGATATCTTTCCAGGTAATTGTAGTGAAAAGAGCGGCCATAGCAGCAGTCAGCGGGCCAAACGCTATCAAGACGGCATAGAGAATGGCACAGCTTACTGAGATTGAGCCCGCTCTGGGCAAGTTTATGCCTAGTGATTCCGCAAGAAGGGTAAAAATTCCGAAGACAATAACAGCCGGCCAAAGAATTGGGTAATTCGCAAAATAAAGATACGTTGACAATAAGAGCGCTAGTGAAAGAATCGCCAGTGAATAAATTTTGCAACTCTTAGGCACTTTTTGCATTTCTGAACCTCAAGATAGAGCCGCACCCGCTCGGGCGGCACCTGCATGAAATAGCCTCTTGTGCTAAAGCTTCGGAGGATTATCCGCCGGCGACGGAATCCGCCCGGAGCGCCAATGCTTCGGCACATGAATGATTCAGTCGGGGCTTACGCATCCATGACAAAGGTGCAGTCCATGGTCTTCTGCATAGGCAAATAAGGGCTGGCGAGAATGATCACCAACGAAATTTTGCGCTTCGAGCAAGCAACAAGACGACGACTACGGATGGAATGAGCAGGATTTTTGCTTTCATCTTTTCTACGACTCCTTGTGTGTTTTCTGCTGTGAACTGGTTACAAGTTTTTCTACGTTAAGAGCTTTGATTTGCCCGGCACGAAGAAAAAGAACGTGTGAATAAAAGCCAGACGCCGGCCCATTTAGTATGCGATTTCTCTATGCGATTTTTTCAAGCTTCTTACTTCAAGAAACCCTTGGAAATTCCTTCAACTAAAATCAAATTTTTTAGCCTGAAATCAGCCGACCAAGATTCTTGACCCCTTGGATTCATTGGTCTTTTCTTGACTTCAGACCTTGGACCTCGGACCTTGGACCTCGGACCTCAAAATTTTCCGACCGGCTCAATCAGGCCATAGTTTTGATCTTTTCTGCGGTACACGACATTGATTTCATCCGTCTCAGAGTTTGTAAAGACATAGAAGTCGTGGCCGAGCAGGTCCATCTGAAGAGCCGCCTCTTCAGGACTCATCGGCTTTACCGCAAACTGCTTGATCTTCACGATCTCCGGCTTTTCGCTTCTTTCCTCTTCTTCGATTTCTTCAGATATGCCCGCGGCGGCGAGATTCTCTTTCTTCAACTCAGAGTTTTTGAGAGTGTGTGTCTGCAGCTTTCCCTTATAACGCTTAATCTGCCTCTCAAGCTTCTCAGCCACCAAATCAATCGAGGCATACATGTCGGTCGATGATTCCTTAGCTCTTATTACCGGACCTTTGGTAAAGAGCGTTACCTCCACAGTCTCGGGGTTTGAAATACTCGGATTTTTTTCGACTGTGAATTCAACTTCAATCTTAATAATGTGATCAAAATATTTAGTGGTCTTGGCTATCTTATCCTCAACATATTCGCGAAGAGCATCGGTGACTTCGATGTTTCTTCCCTTCACAATAATCTGCATATTTTCATCTCCTTTTGAATCTGCGTAAATCAAGTTGGGTTAATACTTAAACCTGCAAAGACGGCAAATTAAAGACTGCAAAATAAGACTTTTCACTGTAGGAAGACAACAGTAGGAGTTCCTTTGGTTTCCCTGAAGTAATTCTCCATCAAAGTGTTAAATTCCTTGCTGCAAGTTAAAAGACCCCATGTATTGGATACACGGGGTCATTTTGTGCATGTTTGCGCCGGCTAGACTGCTCGAACATCCGAAGCTTGAGGACCACGTTCACCCGAGACAACGTCAAACTCAACCTTTTGGCCCTCTTCGAGTGTCTTAAAACCGTCCCCCTCGATAGCGGAGAAATGAACAAATATGTCCTCTTCTCCCTGCTCACGTTCGATGAAACCGTATCCTTTCTCAGCACTAAACCACTTTACAGTTCCAAGCACCGAAACCTCCTGTGACATTAGGCCGAACCTTCACAAGCCACAGTATCATAAAAACTTTTTGGTGTAAACCCCGAACCAAGCCCTTTCAACTCCCTCCCAACTCACGTTCTTCGGCAGTTCACGTACGCTACGAAGCTCCGTCAGCAGAGCGCTGAGCCCACCGATCTTCGTCAGCCGTAGCCGGCCTCGTCGGCAAAGGCTGAAGCACGCCCACCTTCACCAGGGCTGTCCATCCTCCCCCGCAGTAGCCTGCTACTGTGGAGGACGGGCGGTGGGTACGGGCGGCCTTCTGCAAAGGCGGGCTAAAGAAAGGGGGAGGTTTTGCTAGCTGACCTGGTCTTTGACCCCACACTCGCCTCACAAAGATTTTGCAAGGACTTACACCTAAACCGCACCATGCTCACTCTGCCCGTCCGAAGACGAAACAAAGCTTACGTGGATCCTTTCGCCTGCGACTAGCTTGGACTAGCCCTCTTTCAGAGGACGCAACCACAGACCCAGCAAAAGCCACCCCTTTAGATTCTACCTTGTTGCAGACACTGAGACAACCGGGCGCACCAGTCTTTCAGCTAACCAGAGGGTCATCGGTCGCATAAAAGCTCCGCCAAGCAATACATGTAGAAACAGACCTTTAGGTCTGTTGGGGATCGTCAGACTGTGTGAAAAATGTCATCCCTTCGGTGATCCTTCACTTCGTTCAGGACTTCGGCTCAGCATAGGTCTGAGGCCTTAGCCGAAGAATCCAATAATCGAACAAGTCTTTGACCTGAGATTCTTCACTTCGCTCAGAATGACGAGGCGCTGATTCCGTCGGTTTTCACACAGTCTGTCGTGCCCTCTTGGGCAAAGCAAGCTTTGCCGCTACGGCATCCAATAGCATCGCGTATTCTGAGTCGGGCACTAATTTTGACTGGACGGTCTTGGTCAAGAATGATTGAATCTTGGTAGCAGGGTTTTGTTGCCAAAAAAAGAGGCGGAGCGCGCGACGGACTCGGCTGCGTTTCAAAAAAGGGCGGGCGGATCGAAAAGGGGGGCGGATCGTGTGCGGACAGCGGGAACAACCTACAAATAAGTTCAGTCCGAGCGCATATTGGAGAAACTTGAGAGCGCCAATGCCCCTCAAAGACAAAACCAGGCTCTTCGTCCGCAATTCTTGGATTAAGATCAGACGCGGTCAACCCTGCTGCGGGCATCCCGGCGAACCCGGCTGCTGACAATAGGTAACCAGTTGCCCGTTGGGCTCCAGGCTTCTCACTCACTCACTCATCACTCACTCTTCCCTCATCACTTGCTCACTCTTCACTCCTCACTATATCAACACTATCTCATCGTTCTCCGACTTATAGTCGAGCTTCGAGAGCGGATCCAACGCCGGACCATTGAGCACGGTGCCTTCGGCACTGAACCGCGAGGCATGACAGGGACAATCCCAGGTTTTTTCGTCCTCGTTCCAATTAGTCTGACACCCCATGTGTGAACAGGTGTTATCGAGGACAACTAATCTTCCGCCAACGTTGTAGACCGCCACGGACATCTCGCCGATCATCCCGGCCTTGCCCTTTCCGATTTCGATTTCAGAAGCTTTCACCACTCATCATCCTTTTCTTACAAAGATTATTCGAAACCCAATCGCCGACTCCCCCTTGACACCGGTCCGAACACAAGAGGGAGAAATGGTGGAACCCAAAAACTCTGGATTCCCGTTTTCACGGGAATGACAACAGACTTCCCTCTTATTGGAATAACAATCGTCTACCATGCCCAATGACAGCGGTTCCCTTACACAGCAATGACAAATTGGGCTACGCCAATTTCTGCAGCCAAGCGCCGGCGTGATATGAAGAGCGGACGAGAGGGCCTGACTCGACGTGACCAAAACCGATCTTGAGCGCCTCCAGCTTATAAGACTCGAATTCGCTTGGATCGAGATAACCGGCCACCGGCAGCTGTCCGCTTGACGGACGCAGATACTGGCCAAGAGTTATAATATCACAATCAACTTCCTTTAAATCTCTGAGAGTCTGCAGAACTTCACCGGGAGTCTCTCCGAGACCCAGCATTAATCCCGATTTGGTCGGAAACCGGCCCTGTGAAGAAGCCTTTGCTCTTCTCAGTAGGTCCAGGGAAAGCCCGTAGTCGGCTTGAGGTCTAACTTTGTGGTAAAGAGACGGAACCGTTTCAAGATTGTGCGCCAGAACATCAATTGGCGAAGAAGCTACCGTGTCCAGGGCCTCGCTGCTTCCCTGAAAATCCGGTATGAGGACTTCAATCCGGCATCCGGGTCGTACCTTTTTTGTGCGCCAAACCGTCCCGGCAAAATGAGAAGCACCGCCATCAGGCAAATCATCCCTGGTAACGGAGGTGATCACGACATATTCCAGTCCGAGCTCAACGACGGCCGCGGCAAGCCGTTCGGGTTCACCCAAATCCAGAGGCGCAGGCTTTCCATGCCCGACTGAGCAGAAGCCACAATCCCGCGAACAAACGTCTCCCATGATAAGAAAAGTCGCGGTTTGGGCATCGAAGCACTCACGGATATTCGGACAACCCGCCTCCCGGCAAACGGTATCTAGACCGTGTTCTTCAAGAATGCGGCGAGTTTGCTCGTACAGGGGACCGCCCGGAGCCCGCACTTTGATCCAGTTAGGATGTTTCTTAGATGAAAGACTAATCGCCTCTTCACCTCCACCATGGAAATGTCGGAATTCAATTCCTTCCGCATAGACGTCATTCTGACGTCTCTCAGACCACAAGGGATGATGTCATCAAAATATGACAGTTCGGTCTTGACGTTCAGCGCGAAGCCGTGCATTGTGATCCCTTTACGCACACCTATGCCGATGCAGGCGATCTTGCGTCCTCCGGTCCAAACACCGGTTGAACCGCATTGAGAAAAGACAGGCAAATCAAAATCCTTCAAAGTTCTTAATAGTATTTCTTCCAGTTTTCTGAGGTAGGCATTGACGTCGAGGTTGCGTCCTCTGAGATCGGTCACCGGATATCCGACGATTTGGCCCGGCCCGTGATAGGTTGCATCGCCGCCCCGGTTCACGCGAAAGACAGGAATTGGGCTGCTATCACCCGCCGATTGAGGTAAGTTCGCTAAGTCGCCACCCCGGCCGGTGGTAAAAACATGCGGATGCTCCACGAGCAAAAAATAGTCACTTGGATCACCGGAGACTTTCGCTTTCACCAAGCTTTCCTGCATACGATAAGCTTGCCAAAAACCAATCCGACCCAGATCTCTTGTGATTATCTTCCGCATATCCGATCTCCTTCGCCTATCATCGAAACCTATCGCAATATCCGGGTTTATTTGAGCAAAGACTCTTTGTTAATATCCAGCGCGGCTTCTCTGATAACTTCGGAACGAGTCGGGTGAGCATAGATGGCTCTTCCCAGCTCGTATGTGGTACTCTCAGCATACATCGCCTGAGAACACACCATGATTAGCTCCGTCACTTCGTGACCGATCATGTGAGCTCCCAGAATCTCGCCGGTTTTTCCATCGGCAATGACCTTAACAAAACCTTCTTCTTCTCCTTCACAGAATGCCTTTCCGCTGATCTTGAAGGAGAACCTTCCCACCTTGACACCGTAGCCTCTTTCTTCAGCCTGATTCTCGGTGAGGCCTATGCTGGCTACCTGCGGCTCGCAATACGTACAATGCGGCACTTTGTTGAAATCAACCGGAGGACTCTCTTTGCCAACAATGGTCTCCGCCGCCAGAACTCCCTCCGCCGCAGCCTTATGAGCCAGTAGAGGCGGACTCGCGACGTCGCCGACCGCATAGATTCCGGGCACGCTCGTCTGCATTTTCTTATTTACCTTTATATAATTCCTGTCAACTTCCACTCCAACCTTTTCAAGGCCGAGTCTCTCCACCAAACCGTCGCGCCCGATCGCAACCAGCAGGTTCTGAACCAAGATTATTTCCTCGCGACCGGTTGAATTGGTTAGCCTTATTTCAACACTCTTGTCCACTTTTTCAACCGCTGAGACCTTGGCACCGGTCAATATGTTAATCCCCCGCTCTCTTAATCTTCTATCGAGCTCTATCCCTATCTCCTCGTCCTCATTGATCATAATACCGGGCATCGCCTCAATGATGGTTATCTCCGTACCCAGTGGCTTGAAAACGCTCGCCGTTTCAACGCCGATCGGACCGCCGCCCAGAATAGCAAGCGATCTTGGCGGCGCCGTTAGATCCACGATGTGATCGCTGAAGAGCACCCGGCTGCCGTCCGCAGCAAACATTGGAATAAACTTGGGCTTAGAACCCGTCGCAATTATAATGTTCTTTGCTTTGATCTCTCTTTCACTTCGGTCTCTAAGGTTTCTTACAAGCACTCGCCCCGGAGCTGCTATACTGCCCATTCCCTCGATATAGGCAACCTTGTTCTTCTTTACAAGCCCGCGAAGACCGTTTTGCAGGCGCTCAACAATTCCGTTTTTCCGCTCGACTATTCGGCTGAAATCTATCCAATCACCGCTGCTCGCTATTCCGAACTCCTCTCTTCGCCGGAAGAGATTTATCACCCGCACATCTTCCAGAAGCGCCTTATAAGGGATACAACCGGCATGAAGACAAACGCCGCCGATCTTGAATATCTCGATTAACACGACGCTCGCGCCCAATTGAGCGGCGCGAAATGCGGCGCTGTATCCCCCCGGACCGCCGCCGATTATTGCGATGTCGAATTCTTCATTAGCAGCCATTTTATTTTTCCTCCCCGGAAAAACTCGCGTACTTTTAAGAAACAAGCGCCGCAGGATTTTCCAACAATCTCTTGCATTCATCGAGAAAGGATGCGGCGATAGTCCCGTCCAATATCCTGTGGTCAACCGAGATTGTCATTCTCATAACCTTTGCCGCCGTTATCCGATCATCCTTGACGACAGGCATATCCTTGATTGAGGCCACCGCAAGAATAGCGCTCTGCGGAGGGTAGATAATCGCCGCGAAATTTTCGACGTCAAGCATTCCCACGTTTGAGATGGTGAAGGTCCCGCCGGTCAAATCACCCGCTGCAAGACGGCCCGACCTTGCTCTCTCGACCAGCACGTTCTCCTTCTCAGCGATCTCTGATAATGACAGGCTTTCGCAATTCTTGATGACCGGAATAAGCAGGCCGTCTTTGACCGCAACTACAACTCCGATATTTATTGCTCTGTTCTTCCGAATTTGCCCGTCATGGTAGAACCAGTTCAAAGTTGGAAACTTCTTAAGGCTTTCGACAACGGCTTTGATGATCAAATGAGTATACGTCAGATGTTTACCGGCAAATTGAGCCGACGTCTCCAGTGACTTTTTAAGGCTGACTGCCTGCGTCATATCCACTGCAACGGTTACATAAAAATGAGGTATCTCGGCTTTGCTTTTGATTACGGTTTTTGCAATGGCTTTGCGCATTGAAGAGAGCTCTTCCAGCTCAACCTCGCCTGGCGCGGCGGCAACAATTTGGGCCTCTTCCCCGGGAGCCTTTGCCGCTCTCTCCACGTCCTCTCTGGTAATCCGCCCACCCGGCCCGGTCCCGCCGACCTTCGTCAGATCAACGCCCAGTTCATCGGCAATACGTCTGGCCAGAGGTGATGCAAGGACCTTTTGCAGATCAAAACGCTCCGGCAGGTTTGCCGCTCTCTCAGGCGGAGGTTCAACTGGCCGGGTAGACCGAGCAGCCGGCGCCACCGGCTTTTCCGCAACCTCCTCCGGCCCTGTAGCCGGAGCAACCGGAGCAGCTTGCTTTTCGGGAACTTCAGGACGCGCAGCCGGGGCCGCGGGTCTCTCCTCCCGAACCTGCGGCTGTTCGGAAACAGCCATCTTTTCACCGGCGGCCGCGAGCCGCGCAATTGTTGTTCCAACCGGCGCCGTATGGCCTTCACCGAGCAAAATCTCACTTACCGTACCGGAATCAAAAGCTTCCACTTCCATATCCGCTTTGTCCGTTTCTACCTCAAAGATCTTCTCTCCCTTATCAACAGGGTCGCCGACTCTCTTGAACCATTTGAGAAGCTTGCCCTCCTCCATGGTATCGCTAAGCTTCGGCATTTGGATATCTTTGGGCATCCGCCTCACCCCCTCCTGCTTTCAAAGTCAAAATGCAAAGTGCAAAATGAAAAATGGTTTTGCCTTGAGGTTTCAAAGATTTTGAAATTTGCATTTTGAAATTTGCATTTTGCATTGAAATTGCCTGCATGCATACAAAATTTAGTTGTCAGTCGATTCCTATCTGCTCAGCAGCCCTTGGACAGCACCGACTATATCTCCCTTTTGGGGAAGCGATGCCGCTTCAAGATGTCTGTTGTAGGGAGCGGGAACATCTTTGCCGGCGACTCTTAGAATCGGCGCTTCAAGATAATCGAAAGCTCTCTCGCACAATTCAGCGGCAATCTCGGCCCCGGCGCCTCCCGTCCTCCACGCTTCGTAGACAACAACTGCCCGGGACGTCTTTTTGACTGAATTGGCAAGAGTCTCAATATCTAAAGGATTTAAGGTCCGCACGTCAATTACCTCAGCGTCAATGCCTTTTTCCTCGAGCTCTTGCGCCGCTTCGAGAGAGACCAGGGCCATTCTCGAGTAGGAGATAATCGTAATATCTTTGCCCTCACGCCTGACCGCGGCCCGGCCCATGGGCAGCAGATAATCGGCGGATTCGGGAACATCGCCTTTGCTTGCATAAAGACCTTCATGTTCAAAAAAGATAACGGGACTGTCATCCCGGATAGCGCTCTTAAGAAGACCTTTGGCGTCAGCCGGAGTTGAGGGGATTGCCACCTTAAGACCGGGGCAGTGCAGAAAATACGCTTCGAGATTCTGGGAATGTTGCGCTCCCAATTGGTGACCCGAGCCTCCGGGACAGCGAATTACGATCGGCACCTTTGCCTTGCCGCCAAACATATACCTGATCTTTGCCGCATGATTGACGATTTGATCCATTGCAAGAAGCGCAAAGTTCACCGTCATCAGCTCGGCGACAGGACGCAGCTCGGCCAAGGCGGCCCCGATAGCGCATCCGACAATGCCCGCTTCCGAGATCGGAGTGTCGATAACCCTTTTTTCGCCGAATTCGGCTAAAAGTCCTTCGGTTACCCTAAAAGAACCGCCATAGAAGGCGACGTCTTCACCTATGACAAAGACACGCTCATCCCTCTCCAGCTCTTCCCTAAGAGCCTGGTTCAGCGCCTCGCGGTATCTCATCTCAGCCATTTTGGCTCCTCACTTCAGCCACCAGCTTCCAGCCGCCGGTTGCCGGGAAATGCTTTAGGACCCAAGTCCCAGGACTCACGACCCTGAACCACGCCACTCAATCACTCAATCACTCAATCACTCATCACCCATCACTCAATCACTCATCACCCATCACTCAATCACTCACCTTGCGCTGCATAAACATTGTCAAATAGCTCATCAAGAGAAGGTTCCGGGCTTTTGTCGGCGAAATCAACCGCATCAGCCACAACCTGATCAACCTCCGCTTGAATCGCTTCAAGCTTCTCGGGTGCGGCAAGTCCTTCCCGGCTTAGGTGTGCGGCAAATCGCTTGATCGGGTCCCGCTCCCGCCAGATTTTAAGCTCCATCTTGCTGCGATATTCATCGGGATCGGCCATTGAATGGCCTCGGAAGCGATAGGTTTTCGCCTCAATAAAAACAGGCCCGCCGCCTTCGCGAACCTTTTTGACAAACTCGACTACACCTTTTCGAACCGCCAGCACATCCATCCCATCAACCTGCAAAGATGGTATATTATACGAACAAGTTCTCTTATATAGGTCGTCAATCGCCGAGGCGCGGCTGATATTGGTTCCGATCCCATAGAAGTTGTTCTCGCAGATGAAAACAACCGGGAGATTCCAGAGTTTTGCCATGTTCAAGGACTCATGAAAAACACCCTGATTGACGGCTCCGTCGCCAAAGAACGTGGCAACGATCTCATCCTCGCCCCGGTACTTAGTGGCCAAACCGATTCCGACGGTTATCGGAATGCCGCCGGCGACAATCGCATAGCCCCCCATGAAACGAAGACCCGGATCGAAAAGATGCATTGATCCGCCTCTTCCATGACTCAAACCGGTCGACTTTCCAAAGAGCTCCGCCATGACCTGCCGGGCGGAAGCCCCCTTGACAAGAGCATGCCCATGATCACGGTAAGAGCTGACGACATAATCCTTATCGGAAATCACCGACATCGCGCCGACGGCAACGGCCTCCTCACCAGAATAGAGGTGGGTGAAACCGGTTATTTTTCCTTTAGTGTATTGCTCGGCGCAGGCCTCTTCGAAGGTTCTGATGAGAACCATCCGGCGGTACAGCTTGAGATGCTCTTCTTCGGTTAACTCAAGTTCGATGGTCATATTCTCTCCCCACTTGAGATTCTCCCCTCTCGGAACGTACCAGCAGAGCTTGCTCTGCTCAACCATCTAGAATGTAGCCGCAGAGCTTGCTCTGCTCAACGAGTAAAGGACAAAGCAAGCTTTGTCGCTACAGATGGTAAAATCGGCCATTAATCATGGGTTTTCAGTCATCCTGCATGAATACAACCAAAGGTACGGAGATCTCCAGCCGATCGATTATTCCCGCTTGGAAATCCGGATCACGGCATTGTCCGGCTTTACATCAAAGACCTCTTCATCCCTTACAACCCAGGCCGCGGCTTTTTGCATAATCCTTGGCCACTTGCTAACATATTGAACCACTTTGCCATTGGTAACGTCAAACTTGGTTCCGTGGCAGGGGCAGGTGACTATTGCCCCCTCAAGCGTTCCGTCGCTCAACCTGCATCCCAAATGAGTGCACTTGTTCCTTATCGCGTAGACTTCTCCGCCCACTTTGGCAACGAGCACGGGCGTCTTATCCATTTCAAAACCGCGCATTTTCCCTTCTTCTATCTCACTTTTGTTAATTGTGAACATTGGCCCTTCTTTCCTTTTGCCTTTCAATATATTATTGGCTTGTTCAAAGCGTGGAATAAACTAGGGTTTAACCTGGTTTTAGTAGCTTAGACCTCCAATCCGGGCCTTTGAAGTGCCAATTTAATTGAGGTGGTTTCAGTCCTCGATATTTTCGCCGCCGGTATGTTCCGATTGCCTGCAGGTTGGTCTATAATTTCACTTAACCTTAAAACGGGCCTCAAACGAAGCAACCGAGCTACAAGTGAAGCGGTCAATTCCCCGAAAATTCCACTTTCCAAGAGAGCCCAAGACAGCCACAAACATGGGAGGACCAAAGTGTTTGTAAGAGAAATCAAACCCAAGGTTTATGCGGTAGGTGCGGTAGACTGGGACCGCAGGCTTTTTGACGAGCTGATACCACTGCCGGACGGCACGACTTATAACAGCTACTTGTTGAGATGCAGCAATACGACCGCCCTTATCGACACGGTTGATCCGGCGAAAGAGAGCGAGCTGCTCAACAACCTCAAACAAGTCGGTGTGGACAAGATCGACTATCTCATTTCTCACCACGCCGAACAGGATCACTCGGGGACGATCCCGAAAATACTCGAACTTTACCCTGAAGTAAAAGTCGTCTGCACGCCTAAGGCCAAACAGTACCTGCAATTGTTGCTGCATATCGGAGAAGATAAGTTCATGCCGGTGGAAGACGGGGACACGATAACGGTCGGACACAAAACCCTTCGGTTTATTTACGCGCCTTGGGTTCACTGGCCGGAGACGATGCTTACGTACGTAAAAGAACTGCAGATCCTGTTCACCTGCGATCTCTTCGGCTCCCACCTCGCCGGCAGTGATCTTTATGCAACCGACGAGGCCCGGGTATACACGTCGGCCAAGCGCTATTATGCGGAGATCATGATGCCTTTTAAGAAGAATATCAAAAGCCATCTTGAGAAGATTAGAGATTTGGATATTGAGATCATTGCGCCAAGTCACGGTCCCATCTACCCCAGACCGAAATTAATTCTTGATGCCTATGAGGATTGGACCTCTGATAACGTAAAAAATCAGGTGGTCTTGCCCTTCGTTTCCATGCACGGGAGCACGGCAAAAATGGTCAGCTATCTTGTAGACGCACTGGTGGAACGAGGCATCGAAGTAATGCCGTTCAATCTCCCCCGCACCGACATCGGAGAGCTCGCAATGTCTCTTGTCGACGCCGCGACGATTGTAATCGCCGCACCGACCGTGCTGACCGGTCCTCATCCCGCTGCAGTGTACGCAGCCTACCTTACTAATGCACTTCGGCCGAAGGCAAGATTCGCTTCCATTATCGGATCCTACGGATGGGGCGGGAAGATGGTTGACACGATCACCATGATGCTCAACAATCTCAAAGTCGAGATGATTGATCCGGTTGTTATCAAAGGACTCCCGACCGAAGAGGATTTTGCCGCATTGACCGGTCTGGCCGACCAGATACTGGCAAAACACAAAGAGATCGGGATAGCGTAAGAAAGTTGCCAGCGGCCAGCATCATCGTCTTGGTTCTTGGTTCTCGTTAGTGGATCTTTGAGTCTTGAGTCTTGTTTTTCCTGGCAACTGGAAACTGGCACCTGGCAGCCAAAACGGTTTTTGGTTCTCGGTCCTTGGTTTGCGGTTCTCGTTTGTGGATCTTTGAGTCCTGGGTCTTGAGTCCCGGGTCTTGAGTCTTTCCGGTGGCTGGAAGCCGGGAACTGGAAGCTGGCAGCCAAAACGGGTTCTCGGTTCTCGGTTCTCGGGTATTAGTTGTTAGTCGTTGGGTTTTGGCTGGAAACTGGAAGCTGGCAGCCGGCGGCTGAAAGGGGGTCTTAACATGAATCAATCCAAACCCAAGATACTAGTTCTTTTCTACACTATGTACGGACACATTCTTGCCATGAGCAATGCGGTTGTGGAGGGAGTCCGGGAGGCGGGAGGTGAACCCCTGCTCCAGCGGGTCGAAGAACTCATCCCCGAAGAATCCTGCAGCGCTGAAATGCTGAGAGTGCGAAAACTCTGCGCGGAAATCCCCATAGCCGATCCCCGCAAGGCCCTGGACGGAATAGACGGAATCATCGTGGGCACACCAACGCGCTTCGGCAACATGACGGCGCAAATGAGAAATTTCTGGGATCAGACCGGAGCCGCTTGGACCAACGGCGATCTGATCGGAAAGCCGGCGTCAGTGTTCACCAGCTCCAACACACAGCACGGAGGTCAGGAAACCACCATTATTACAACGATGATCAGCCTCCTGCATCATGGATGCGTAATAGTCGGCTTGCCTTATTCTTTCACTGAGCAGCTTGCCACGGATGAGGTCTGCGGGGGATCACCTTACGGAGCATCGACAATCGCCGGCGGCAAAGGTGAGCGCCGGCCATCCGAGAAGGAGCTGCAGATGGCCAGACACGTGGGGACACATCTAACGACAATCGCAAAGAAACTGTCTTCCTGATCTAAACCATGTCGGGAGCGATAATCCACTCAAGATGCCAACCGCCTTCCGGGTCTCGTTCAATGCATACAATAGCTCCATAGCGGAAGCGAACAACACTTGACCGCTCATTGCCGCAGAGAAGAAGCGAGGCAAGTCTATCCATAAACGGCAGATGGCCAACGAGGGCCATATCCTCATCGAGAAGCGAAATTTTCTTTGCCCAGGTTTCAACATCGTCGTTTGGACTCAGTCCGGATACGGCCTCGGGCTTTGCGCTTTCCAGAACACGGGCAATGATCCCGGCGGTCTCCCCGGCCCTCAATTTTCCGCTGTGAAATATTGAGTCCGGTTTCATTCCCAGCTTATCGGCCGCCCCCGCTACCTTCTCCACCTCTTTTCTGCCTTTCTCGGAAAGAGAACGAGCGGGGTCTTCGGATTGCGGCTTGGCTTCACCATGCTGAACAAGGAAGAGCTTCATCTTACCCGCCTTTCAACTCATGCCGGCTTTTCACCACCGGCGAAGCTTGCAAGCTGTTACTCTCTATTCTTCCGGTGTCCTTTCTTCTATTCTAGACCGCGCTCCAAAAACCTACAAACCTATTGTGCAATTTCTCGCTGAATCACCGGATTTTTCGGGCCCGGATTTTCTTGCCTGCCGTCAATCCCATTTTCTCCATGAGCTCGCGGGCTTGGCCTCCAAAATGACAATGGTTCAAACAACCAGTCAATATACAATCCGCAAAGCATCCGTGCTATCATTAAAGTATGAAGTTCTTCTCCAAAAATAGTGGGTAGAAATCACTGCGGCGAGAGCGAACTTTGGTTTCAGGATTCAAGGATTCCGGGAGTCAAGGGGTCAAGTGAAAGCTCAGGTGAACCTATTCTGGATTCTTGATCCTGGATGCCGGATGAAAGAAAAAATAGACTCATGTCTTGATATCAAGAATCTGCAATCCCGTACCTAGCATCCAAAACACCACGCTCGAATCCTCGAATCCTTGATTCCTCGAATCCTTCAAGTAGCAACTTTTGTTGGAGAAGAAAAGACTAATACGTCACCCACCAAAAATAGAGAAGGACCAAACATGAAGTTTGTCAAAATTGCTGCATGGCTGATTGTGGCCATATTGAGCGCCCTTAGCTTTGCCACCCTTCTCAGTTCAACCCATTATGAAATAGCCGGCATCAAATTCGAAGTCAGTTTATTTCCGCATGCGCAAGGCGGGACGGAACTTCTCCTGCCTCCGATCGGAGCCGTCAAAGCAAGGACTCACAATATCCCGGTGCGATTAAAGGCTGAGGTAGAAGGAATAAACCAGAACCGGCTGGAAGAGGCCTTGGGCCGCAGCCGGACCGCCAAAGATTATTTCGATCAGGTAAACCGCGATGCAAGACGTCAGATCCTGGGATTCTTCCTAAAACTGATTGCTCTCGCAGGCCTCGGCGGACTGATCGGCTCGCTCTTTTTCACCAGAACCTGGTGGCGATTGATTACGGGCTCGCTGGCCGGAATAGCCGCGATGGCTTTGCTCGCACTCGGATTATATTTGCAGTTTGACGGATTGGCCTTCGCTCAACCCGAGTTCAGCGGTCCTCTTAGTTCAGCAAGGTGGGTCGCCGCGACCATCGAGAAAAGAAGCAACCCGATCGATACCTTGAGAGAGGATATCCGGCTGGCCGTCGGGAACCTGGCGAAGTTTGCAAACAAGGTTGAAGCGTGGCAGCCGGTTTTTCCGGAGAAAGGAACCGTCAGGGTTCTTGCTGTTTCCGATATCCACAACAGCCCTGCAGGCTTCACTCTCGTCAGGCGTGTGGCGCACGATTTTAGTGTCGATTTCGTGGTGGATACCGGAGACATAACCGATTTCGGCACGCCGATCGAAGCCGGCCTCCTGAGTCAGCTCGCATCATTCAACCGGCCTTACCTCTACATTCCGGGCAATCACGATTCGCCCGCCGTAGTTGACACTATGAGAAGCCTCCCGCAAGTGAAAATCCTCGATAACAACATGGAAGAAATCAAAGGCATTAAGGTCTACGGATTGGCGGACCCGATGTCCACGTCGGCAAAGGTCAAGCCTGCTTCAAACAAGGAGATGAAAAAACTGGCGCGGAAGGTTGCACGGCGAGTGGGTTCCGTGTCCGGCAAACCCTTAATAGTCGCTCTACATGACCCGAGAATGTCCGCAGAGGTAGTCAACAAGGTTCCGATTATCCAAGTCGGCCACACTCACAAAGCATCGATTGAGGAAAAAAGTAAGACCACGATTGTTAATCCTGGTACGACCGGGGCATCGGGAATTCGTGTGCTGAACAACAATCATACTCAAGAACTAAGCTACACAGTCAGCCTTCTCTACATCGATGCTCGCGACAAAAAACTCATTGCAGTCGACTCAATCCAGGTCACAGGCCTGGAAGGCGAGTTCATCCTGAAAAGAAAATTAGTGAAAGGAAGACAAAAGCCAATCCGCCAGGGTCAGGCCGTACCTTCCGGCGCCGCGCCCGCCGGGCTCATTCCCTAGAGAGTGCTTTTTTTGATGCCTCCTTTGGTCAATATACTATCTTGAATTGGCCGCCGCACATTATGGTAGGACAGGCGTCCCGCCCGTCCGCGAATTATCATTTATCCAACCTCTTATTCTTTGTTTTTCCTATGAGTTTTGACAAAGCCCCGGTTTAACTCCATTTCCTCCATCCGTTGACAGCGAGCATAAACAAATATATAATGCGAACAGTTGTTTGCTTTGCTCACATCCGGTTCGACGAATGCGCAAAGGGACCGGCCCTGGTTGAAACAAGTAAAGAATCCGAAAACGGTGGTCCGACAACGCCGCAATTAGGTGAGGGCGCTGACAAATTGAACCGGACTATTGAGAAATGCCTTGCCGAACTTAATCCCGGACAAAGAGAAGCGGTGACCCATGGAAGTGGACCGCTTCTAATAGTCGCCGGAGCCGGAACAGGCAAAACGCGTACGCTGGCCCGCCGCGTATCATACCTGATCTCGCAGAGTGTCGCACCGGAGCGCATCCTTCTTCTCACTTTCACCAGGCGCGCATCGGAGGAAATGCTCAGACAAGCCGCTTCCTCAGCCGGCGTCAACGAAGTCCTTGCCAGACAAGTCTGGGGAGGGACCTTTCATGCCGTGGCAAACCGGCTGCTCCGGATCTATGCCAAGCCCGCCGGTCTCTCGCCCGATTTCACCATCCTTGACCGCTCCGATGCCGAGGACTTCCTGAATGTTATCCGGAATGACATGTTACTCTCCAGTAGAGACAAGCGCTTTCCCCGTAAGAGCACTTGTTTGTCCATATACTCGCGGTGCGTGAACGGCGATGAGGGCCTGAAGGAAGTCCTGCGAAAAGAATTCCCGTGGTGCCTGAACTGGGACAGTGAGCTGAATCAGCTTTTTCTGAAGTATGTTGAGCGCAAACAGAAGCGGAACGTGCTGGACTACGATGACCTTCTGCTCTACTGGCATGAGCTCCTGCGAGAAGAACCGCTGGCCAGGTCGATGGAGGACCGCTTTGACCATATCCTCGTCGATGAATACCAGGATACCAATCCCATCCAGTTCAGAATTGTTCAAGCCATGCGCGGCACCAACCAGAACATCACCGTGGTGGGTGACGACGCGCAGAGCATCTACAGCTTCAGGTCGGCAACCGTACGCAACATGCTCGACTTCCAAAAGCACTTCCCGGATGCGGAAGTTGTGACTCTTGAACAGAACTACCGTTCCCTTCAACCTATACTGGATACGACCAACCGGGTAATCGCCCAGGCACGCGAGCGCCATTCCAAGAAACTGTGGTCGCAAAAGAAGGGTGGACGGCTTCCGCATCTCATCACATGTGTTGATGAGACTCACCAGGACGAAACCGTCATCCGGCAGGTCCTCGAGCATTATGAGCAAGGGATTCTCCTGCGCAACCAAGCAGTCCTCTTCCGGGCGGCCTGCCACTCCAACTCCCTTGAGCTGACCCTCACCCGCCGCAATATTCCCTTCCGCAAGTACGGCGGTCTGCGTTTCCTGGAAGCGGCTCATGTAAAGGACTTGATTTGCATACTCCGCATCATTGAGAACCCCCGGGACGAGATTGCCTGGTTTCGCATATTGCAGCTGCTGAGCGGCGTGGGACCGGCCACAGCTGCGGCCGCCTTTGAGCATGTCTCACAAAACGGCTATGAGCCGGCCTCCCTTGCCGCATTTGATCCACCTGCCGCAGCTGCCGATCACATCGAGAAACTGGCGACACTTCTCACAGATCTGCAGGCGATGGGGCCCGAGCAACCTTCCGTCCAAATTGAAAGAATCAGCGGATTCTACCGGACTTTGCTCGAGCGCAACTACGAGGACGCCGACATGAGGGCCAACGATATCGAACACCTCGGCCGGCTTGCACAGGAGTGCAAAACGCGCCGGCAATTCCTGAGCCAACTGGTCCTTGATCCGCCGCTTTCCACCGGTGACCTAGCGGGACCGCCGGTAAAAGATGAGGATTGGTTGGTGCTTTCGACTATCCACTCTGCAAAAGGGCTTGAGTGGGACGCCGTCTATCTGATACACGCCGCCGACGGCTGCCTGCCATCGGACATGGCAACCGGAAGTGATGAGGGTATCGATGAGGAACTAAGGCTTGCCTACGTGGCAATGACGCGAGCCCGCGACTTCTTGTACGTGCTGCACCCGCTTCGCTACTATCATAAGTCAGCCGGGCCCTTGTCGGACAATCACAGCTACGCACAGCTCTGCCGCTTCTTCACCCCTGAAGTGACGGAGACGATGGAATGCTTGACGCCTTCTTCCCCGCGTCATGAAGACGACATACCGATTGCCGCCGTATCCAGTGGCGGCATTCAAGACCGGATCACGGCAATGTGGAGATAGTGATCGAAAGGATTCAAGGATTTAAGGGGCCAAGTGGTCAAGTGAAAGACAGCGTGAATAAGGGAACTAAATGGAAGTTCATCGGGTTTTTCGTAGCGTCGGGGCTTAGCTTGCCCGCATGGGTCCCCGACATTAAAAAAGCGGAGGATAAACCCTGCCTGCCGGCAGGCAGGCTCCGCGCTACAAAGAACGAGAGAGGTTCGTTTCTCGAGAAGCGAGGGTCTTAGCTCGAAGCCCGGAGCCTAGGTCGAGGACCGGGAACCAAGAGTCGCGAGCCGAGAGCGCAGCTTACAATTTACACATACGCCGAATCTTCATCAATGATCACTTGTTGTGCCAGGAAGGCAACCTGATCCCGGTCTATCTGTGAAAAGAAGAAGACGTCTTCAGTCACCGGCGCATCGGTAATACCATTTATCACAATATTATCCAGACCGACCATGATGGAATCCGCGGCGATCTCAACTTCGAAAGCATCGGCAGCTGTTTCAGTCTCCGGCGATCTCAAGAGCATTTCTTCCAGGAGCCCTTTAAGCATGACCTTTTCCGCACTTGATAGACTACGGATGATCTCAACCTTCCGGTCTCCGTCAAAATCTTGATCGAGCAGTTGAATCATCAGATTCAACAGCTTTTTGAGCATCCCCTTTTCTTCGCCCTCCATGGCGCGAAAGATACCGCTCCTCTGGCCTTCGCTCAGATTCTCATCCATGAGATAAACCAGCATATTCGAATTATCGCTTGTCACAACGTCATCCGAATCCGCCATCAGATTTGTGTCTTCCAAAACTACCGACTGGCTGGGCAGCGCGTGAATAGTCCGCGGCCCGAACTTGATGACAGGTCCATCGTTAAATAGGTACTTTACATATAGATACGTCCGCATCATCATGACTATCACTTCGTAGAATGGATATAGGACCACCCAGGGCAACGTGCTCCTTTTTAACCTAGTGGGCGCCAGCAACAAGATGCTATAGAAATAGGTTCCGATAATGAAGCTCAAGCCAAAGATATTGTACAACAACACCTTCATCAAAAAGCGCGGGTCCGAATAGACGGAAAAGAACAATGAGTGGATTATTAGTGCCAGAAACGCAAGGAGTGTCAGAGGATATCCCAAATACCAGAAGAGCATCCAGGGCTTCCGCAGAGCAAAATCCTTGATGGATTGCCATACCTGCAAAAAACCATAGAACCATCTCAGCCGCTGATTAATCCAACCTTTTACATTTGTCGGAGCCAACGTATGGCTGATGGCATCCGGGGCAAAGGCGATCTTCCAACCGGATTTGCGGATCATGCAGCTCTGATCACAATCTTCTACAATAGTCCTGTCGCTCGATGGATTTGCAGTCAGCGCTTCTCTGCGAGCCGCGAAGATCGGTCCGGGACAGATTACGACGTCGCCCGTGATACCCTGGCATCCCCGGAATAATGCTTGCTCTTTCAAATATTCAACCTGAGAAAACCTCGTAATCCACGAATCATCCTCATTCATTACTCTGACAAAGCCTGATACCGCGCCCACCTCAGGATCTTCCAAGAATTTCTCGACTATCCGCTCAACCGCATATTTATCAAGAAAACTGTCGCCGTCGGTTGAAATGATGATTTCTCCCGTGGCGGCTCTGACGGCATTGTTGAGCGCACTCGGTTTTCCTCTGTTGCTCTGTCTTGTCGCAATTATGTTCTTGTGTTTCAAAGCTTCTGACTGGATAAGGTTGAATGTGTCATCCGAGGAACCGTCGTCAATGAGAACGATCTCAACTTGTCCGCGATAAGTCTGGTCCATTGCATGTTGAACAACTTTGCCGGCAGATTCCCCTTCGTTGTACATGGGAATAATAATGCTGACATTGGGAAGGCGGCCGTCGTCCGGAACTTGACTTCCCGGCTTTCTCCTTCTTCTTCTGTTATTGACATGATGCGCGGTTGCCAAACACATAAAGAAAATGTTGCAGAAGACGACCCTGATCAAGAACACCCACCATGACGTTTCGGAGATGGTAGCCGCCAACGAATCCTGCTTGGCCGCCGGGGCTTCCGGGGCAACCCCCAGAATTAGATTCATTCGATCCTTGTAGAGGCCCCTTTTGCCCAACAACGATCTTACCTTTCCGGGAGGAGTCTTTGCGTTGATGCCGTCAACGCGGACCACAACAGGCAAATTCGTGCCGCTTAGATAGTCATCCAGTGCCTTTTCCGTGAACCAGTTATAGTCCCGGATGTCTACCAGAATCGCCCGCGGGCGCTCTTCGCCCATCTTCCGCAATACTCTTTGAAACCGGGGGTCATTAAAGGATCTCATGCTGCGCCAGCCGCGCAGACCTTGGAACATCGGTAGATCCAACGTCGCCAAATGATATCGATCCAGAACTTTGGAGAGCGCTTTGCCGCCCTTGCCTTCCTGTGGGATGAAAAGCGCCGGATTCAGATGGGCTTTCTTAAGAGCCTTGTAGGATTCCGCCACTCCCGCACCTGCTTCACCGCGAGCCGGAAGACCGTTGATGCCCAGGACCACGTATGTTTTGGGAGAATCGTAAAATATGCCGTCGTAGTCGATTGAGGGAAATGTCGGGCGAATGATCTCCTGGGTTTTGTCACGCGCCTCGACCGACAAAGAGTCGACAATAGCCCAATCGGCGGCAGCGGCAATCCCGATACTATTGGCGCCCTCTTGCAGGTTGACGTTTTCGATATGCTGGTAGCCCCATATAATGTTGCCGGTAGTCGGTTCGTTTTCGTACGGACCCGTGGTTCGCACGGTTCCGTTTGATGTTGAATAGCTTTGTCCGTTTATTGTGTATAGGTACGCATTCTCGTTGGCAGTCACCTGGGGACCTGAAACGTAGTTCCCGGTCTTTACCCTAAATGCAAGATCATACTGCCCTGATCGAGGCATACGTATCGTCGAGCTTATTCCGTCACCGGTATCCGGCAGAGAAACCGAGGCAAAGCTGTCAAGCTTCAGGCCGTCATTTTTGTCATCATGGACCCTTGCAACCTTGGCGTTGCTGCCCGTCTCGTTACAAGTTGAGCAGATATCTTCAATTTCGATGGAACCATTGAGCACGTAGTCTCTGATTTCGGCAAGAGTTGTCGTATTTACCGGCAGGCCGGCCCTTACTTCATACAGCAGCGCTTCATTGTAGCCGGCGTATCCTCCGCCGTCGCTGATATGGGGGCCGCCCGTCGCCCGGGCTCCGACGTATCCGGCATCCTTTACCACCCGGACAACCCGGTCATTATGTGCGCCGTAAGGATAGACAAACGTCTCAACATCAAATCCCCACTTTTCGAGAATTTTCTTGCTTCCCGCAATCTCCCTTTGGAGCCGCTCATCGCCGACAGTTGTCAAATCAGGATGGCTTCGTGTATGGCTGGCGATTTCAATCCCGTAATCCTCCAGCTCACCTAGCTGCGCTATATTCAAATTGCCGCTGGTGTTGACCGAGTCGGTCTCAACAGCCAGAGTTGCGGTAAAATTGTATTTCTTCAGTATCGGAAAAGCCAGGTCATAAAAGGAACTTCTGGTCGTATCGGAGTACAGCAGGACCGTCTTGGGAGGCACCTTTTGCCCGCTTCTGACTGTTTTTATGAAGTCCGCCAAAGTGATGCTGGAATACCCGTTCTCACGCAAGAATCTCATGTTCTTCTCATACATCTCGGGAGTTACATAATATTCGCCGTCCGGCTTGTAAGCCGCACTTTTGATTTTCGCCAGGTGCGAACGCTGATCTTCAGAAGAACTCACGCCCGCCCGTAACACCTTGAGCAGGTTCTTGTTTTCCGTAATGTCCACGTTTGGCCGCGCCGGCATTATTCTGTCTACGAATACCGGCACTTTGCTTGTCAACAAAGTGACAAGCAATGCGACCAGAAAAGATAAGACCAGTAAAGTAGTGACCGAAACTGATTTTGTAACTCTCTTTCTAATCTTCACAAAACCATCCTTTGTGGTCTTGAGCAAAGATAAGACATGTGTCCTTGCCCGGTTTTCTTTTTTCTAAAGTTGATTTTAGGAAAGACGGCAATCCAACCATTCTAGGATTTCACCAAGAGCATGATTCAAGACTCGGATTAGGATTGAGAATCGAGTGAAGAAAGACCAGTTAAGAGGAGTAAAGCGTGTCCGCTAGGATGTTGTTTCAACCCGGATATTGCAATAGAATTCAGCGCTAGGCTTGTTATTTTGACTTTATGCTGCGTCAGCCGGCACTTTTTTGTGCTCGACGTACATCAAGTACGCCTGTGCAAAAAAGCACCGCCTTCCTTGCCTAAAGCCAAAATTCCTGCGCCTATCATCTAAACCTATTGCAATATCCGGGTTCAGAATCAAAAAGGGCTGATTTATTGCCGGTTTCATTTGCGCTCCTGCCTTGCAACTGTCTTGTGAGAATTCCCGGTTCTTTCCGCCCCTCAAACAAAGCATATCTAGAAAATAAAACAACCAGCCCGCCAGGAAAAGCATCTATATGAGCTGGTTTTGTTTTGCCTGCAAGAATGTCGACACCGACTATTCTCTTGCAAGCTCTTCCTATTATTCTACAGTACAAAGAAGACAAGGTCAAGCCCCTATGCAATTAACCTATCAGCAGCGCCGCATCGTGCAAGCATGTTCGTCGTCTTGAAGGCTGTCTGCCGTGCATCCGAGCCATCGGTTTCGCCGGGTATTCTCAAGCGCATTTTTCTCTAACCTTGAGCGGCCGGTCCGGTGACCGGCTCTTTTCCCCTTCCCATCTTCTCAAAGCTTATGAGAACCAGAGCACCGAGACCGAAAAGGCCGGCGATGAATTTGACCAGCCAGCCGACGAACGGAACCAGGCTGATGATCGAAATAACACTGAATCCCAAGAGCAGCGACCAGTAGGGCGAGACATTCTCTGCTTTGGTGATCGCCCCGATTATTTTCTCTCCCAGAAAGACGCTGAAAAAGAGCTGGCTCAGATATAGGAAGACCGCATAAAACGCAAGGCTCATCAGTCCAAGCGGCAGGCCAAGCAGAGTTATCATCAGGATTATCGCCGCAACCGGCACTATTATCAAAGCCACAAACCCTATTCCGAGGCTCTTCCAGAGACCTTCATCCAGCATTTGAGTGCTTCTGTTCACGGCCCCCGGGAATAAGGCAATGATCACAACACCTGTTATGATAGCGGCAAGATAAGTAACAAACATGAAGATAAGGTAAAACATAAGACCGGCTAGGCCCGCCAGGCCTCCCACTCTTCTTTGTTCCGCCTCTCTTCGCACGAATCTATGGGTCATTCTCCCATCAACAGCGGCACCGGTTGAGAGTTTCGGCCTCCGGGTTCCGATTGAGAGCAAATTCCCTTTGATCTTCGCATCAGGTCCGAGAGTAATATTATCGGCGCTTATCTTCGCATCTTTCCCCACGCGGTTATTGAGAGCAACGGTCCCGGCGCCTATAAGAAGATTTTTTCCAACCGGACCATTTGCCTGCAGCGTACCGCTGCCGATGATCATACTCTGTCCGACCCGGCTTTTGTCGGAAATCAAGACCTGTCCTCCGCCGACAACAAGGTCTCCTTGAATATCTCCGTTGACATAAATTGTGCCCCCGGCCATTCTCACATCGTCGCCGACATAGCCGTTTATGAAGACCGTGCCACCCGCCGCTATGAGGTCGCCTGTCACTTCTCCATCGATTACGATATTGTTTCCGGCTACCAGGGCATCTCCGTCCACTTTCCCCTCAATATGAACATTAGCCCCGACACCGTAGAAGTCATCTTTGATCGTCTCTCCCCTCGGAATCACCAAGGTGTCTTTTTCTTTGAAGGTTGCGGCCAAAACGGGAGTCGCGCAAATCAATCCAAGCGCAAGCAAGACCAGCAAGTAAAAAAGAAGTGTTTTGATCTTCATGATCTTCCCCTTTCCACTGAAGACCTCTTTTCCAATTACTTTATTCTACAGGCTTTCCGAAAACTTGTCATTCTGAGGCGGAGCCGAAGAATCTAAGAATTCACAAATGCTTTGAACAGGAGATTCTTCACTTCGTTCAGAATGACAAATACACGAATTTTCAATTTTCGGACAGCCTATTCTAAGACTGGGGAAATGCGAGAGAATTATTGGATTTTGGAAACCCGGTAAATCCTTTCTCCCTTATCATCCGAGATATACACGGCCTCATCCGCCCCGACAATTATGTCGACGGGACGGCCGAGCGCTCCCTGAGGTGTCAGCCAGCCTGTGATGAAGTCTTGTTTGAATACCACCTGATCTTTGCGGGTTCCTTTCAAATGATAACGAACGACTTTGTATCCCGTCGGAACACTCCGGTTCCAGGAGCCGTGAAAGCAGACAAAAAGGTCGCCTTCATACGCCGAACCGAACGCGGGTGAATCATAAAAAGTCAAACCCAGAGGAGCGGAGTGAGCTTGAATTTCGATTTTAGGCGGAACTGTTTTGGCGGCCCGTTCGGGATCATCGAATTCGGGATCGGTAATGCGGTTTCCGTAAGCGTACGGCCAGCCATAATCGCCGCCCTTTTTCACAATATTTATCTCATCGGGGGGAAGGTCGTCTCCGAGGAAATCCCGGCCATTGTCGGTTGCCCATATCTCTTTGGTAACGGGATGCCATCTGAATCCGACCGAGTTCCGCAACCCCCTTGCGTAGACTTCAGCACCCGTTCCGTCGGGGTTAAACCGGAGGATTGCCGCCCGCCGGGTATCACTTTCTTTAAGTATGTTGCCGGAAGAGCCGACGGAGACATACATTTTCCCGTCAGGTCCGAAACCCAATGTGCGGGTGAAGTGTCCGCCCCCGGAGGGGAGGTCCGAGACGATAACCGTGGGATCGGAAATCTTTATGGCGATTTCGTTTCCGGTTGAAGAGGAATAGTTGTACCGCAGGACCTTGTCGGTTTCGGCAACGTAGAGAAAATTCTTGTAAAAAGCAAGACCGTGCGGAAGATCAAGACCGGCAATAAGAGTGATAACCTCATCGGCCTTACCGTCAAGATTCTGGTCGGGAAGAGCGAGAACCTTGCCTGAGCCAGTCACGCTGACAAGTAAGACACCATGCTCATCAAGCGCCATGAACCGGACAGGACCCAGATCTTCGGCGAATGTCTCGATCTCGAAGCCCGCCGGGATCCTAAGAGGAAGACCCGTTTGGTTTGCGCCGTCGGCGGCCGTCTTCTTTTCAGCCGGTTTAGTGACCTTGGGAACGGGCCCAATAGCAGGTCTGAGCGCAGGCCAAACAGCAAAATAGGCTACGAGGGCCAGAATCGTTAGGGTAAAGAGCGCTATCAATGCCGCCCACTTCGGCCAAGAGCGTCGAGGAACTGTGTCGTCGCCTGAGTCTTGATTGCTCATCTTCCCCCACCTTCTTTTAAAACAAGCGGTTCATCTTGAACGGAGCCGAAAGGACTAGAGCGGCTCCTTAGGATGCCGCGAAAACCGGTTTTGCCCAATTGGCAAGCCTCAAAAAAAGCCTGATTACGAAAACGGCGCGGCTGACCCGGGCAACTGCGAGGTACCCGGCCGCCTAAGGCACCAACCGAAGAACTCCATTGGTCAACCAGCGAAACGGCAACTCGATCGCCGACCCAAATCCGCCGAGTTTTGATCTTAACCAATGCTGGACAGTACCTTTCGCCATTGCAAGGTTGAGCTTGTGCATGGAAAAATCCGACCTGTAGAGAAGCCGGTGGCGCCTCGGAGACATCCAGCTGACATCATTTATCCTGTTCTTGACCCTTGAGAACAAATCCGTCCCGGGCAAAGGATAGGGAACCGTGTAGGAGAGATAATGCAGCGGGAGCGATGAGGAGAAATTAATAGTCTGAATCAGCGTTCTGTTTGTCTCTCCGGGATAACCCAGGATAAAAAAACCGCCGGTCTTCAAACCACACTTCACGGCAAGATCGACAGCCTTTCTTCCGGCTGCCGTCGTGGTATTCTTTTTCATCACTCTAAGCATTTGATCGTTGCCCGATTCCAGCCCGAAGAAGAGCCGCACACATCCGGCCTCTCTCATGTGATTGAGTGTCTCCGTGTCTATTCCATCCACCCGGCTCAAGCACTCCCACTCAAAGCGCAGTCCGCGCGTTAATATCCCTTCACATATTTCAGCCACGCGCCTCTTGTTAAGCGTGAAGCAGTCATCAGCCATCCAGATCCTGTCGTAGCCGAACTCGAGAATTTCCTCGATCTCGTCAACAACATTTGAGGCGGTGCGCTCCTTGTAATCATCTCCAAAGACAGGCTTAGAGCAGAATCCGCATTTAAAAGGGCATCCTCTTGTGGTAATCATTGAAGTGGTCGTATAGCCATAATTCCTTTGCCAGTACTCCTTATGAGCGTCATTGTCAAAGAGTGATCTGGCGGGCGCGGTAATTTCATCGAGTTTCTCAATTCTTGCCCTAACGGGCGAATACCTGACGCTCTGACCTTCCCAATAGGCAAAGCCGGGCACTTCATAGGGATTCCTATCCGAGAGAAAACCTTCGATCATTTCGGGCAGACTTTTTTCAGCCTCACCAAGTGCCACGAGGTCGAAGTGAGGCAGAAAGAAATCGGGCGAAGCCGTCGGATAAGGTCCCCCGGCCACCAGCAGCCCGCAATAGTCCCTTATCGATGCAGCAAGCTCAAGCGCGGACTGCTCCATTGTCAACATGACATAGAAACCGGCAATTTTGGGAGACACTTTCTTGACCTTTTCCACTACAGCGGGCGGATCAAGAAAACTGCCGTCGATGATCTCCACTGAAATACCGTTGTCCATCAGAGACGAGGCAAGATATCCCAGTCCAAGAGGCGGAAACTTGAAAATAGATTTGTCTTTTGCGCAAGAGTAGAAGTAGGGGTAGACTAGAACGACATCGGCCATGGTCTCCCTCCATCGCCCGGATGATTAATCACACAATCGTAACGGAGTAGGTAAATACCGGCTCTTTGAATCTCGATAGATCATAGATAAAGCCCGCCCAGGAAAGAGAGTCTGAACAGAGCTCCCAGCCTCTATACAGTCCCGCAACTTGTTGTTGCTGAACACAGAACCCCGTCGACTTGTCCTCGGTGAAGAAACACGCCTGGCCCGCCTCAACCTTCGACCATGCGCCGATCTCTTTCCGCTTGAGCGCCCGGCCCTTGATATCTTGATAGAAGGGAAAGAAACGAGCTCCTGCTTCATTCAAGATAAATACCTTGTCTTTGCGCCGCATCTTGTTAAAGTCCGACAAATCGACGCTCACTTCAATATTATCAGAAGACAGGCGGTAATCCACAGTAATTTTTGCCAAGGGTTTCACTTCTTTGAAGAACAACTCAAAACCGGCTTTTTTGCGTAGATAATTCGACTTGGGAAGAAATCCTTGGAGCCACTTGATTCTTTTATATAGAGAACCGCTGAGCTCAACACCCGTGTAGGCAAGCGTATTATCTACTTCAATGCCTTTGAAACTGAACCGCTCAAGAGCATTGAGAAAGAATGTTTTTCTCAAGCCCTCGCGACCTTCCGCTCTCACGGTTTCAAGCGTGGCGGTAAATGACAAATAAGTTTGGAAATTTCTAATGACAACGGGCACACCAAATCCCATGCCCTCTTCGCAGAGGGGATTATCGCCGTGATAGAGGATCGGTCCTTTTTGGAGCGGACCCGTCACTCCCGGTCCACTGCCTCACGACGTCGGAAGACCGGCCGAAATCTCGGGCCTACCAAAGGTCTTGGGCTGATGAGTCATTTCTTCTCCTTCTCGACTCTCGGTTCTCAAATATCGAGAGGCTGACCGGGAATTCATCATTAATGCGAATTTGTACCATATTGTAGCGACAAAGCTTGCTTTGTCCTGCGCATCTTGAGCAGAGCAAGCTCTGCAGCTACACGGTTCTCAATTATCGAGCTTCGAGCTACGAGCTTGTCAAGATCAAGCAAGCTGAGTGGATCTTGCAATGGTTGCAACCTTGATTGAATCGGCGCCGGCTTTTTTCAAAACCCTGCTGCATTCATTTACCGTGCTGCCTGTCGTGAAGACATCGTCAACGAGGATGATCCTGGACGCCTTCGGAAGCAGATCACGATTGACCGAGAAAACTCCTTTGACATTTTTCCGCCGCTCTGTAGCCTGTAACCTGCTCTGATCTTGAGTTTCTCTCTCCTGCAAAATAAGATCGAGAAATGGGACGTCCACCTTTTGAGCGATCTTCTCGGCCAGCAGTTGAGCCTGGTTAAATCCTCTTTCGTCTCTTTTGGGCCCACTCAAAGGCACACAAGTTATTAGATCAACTTCAAAGAACTTCCGCTCGACGCGCTCAACCAAGAGTCCCGCGAAAGCATCGGCCAGGGCACGGGAATTGCCATATTTGAACTTGTGAATGAGATCCCTTAGCTTGCCCTTGTAGAGGCCCAGAGATCTCGCCTGCGAGAAGAAGAATTTCTTGTCCTTGCACTCCCTGCATTCCTCGACCAAATAGTTGCAGGGCTTTCCGCATTTTAAGCAGAATTTGGAATCAATGAGCGGAAGTGAATTCAGGCACTGAGGGCAAACAGTCTGGCCGTGTTGGCCGCAGCCGGCACAATAAGTAGGATAGACCAGCTCAAGCAAACCTTCAAAAACTTTGTTCATTTCTCCCCCTTTAATTCGATGAGCGACTTTCGACGAGCGACTAGCGACAGAAAAACCAGGAAAATGATCCCTCACTTTTCATTTGCCGCTGATCGGAGATGGCTAATCCCTGATCCTCTTTAAGCTCTCTCCAAAAGGCGGTTGTAAGATGCCTTTCTCGGTGACGATGGCCGAAACATATCTATTTGGCGTAACATCGAAAGCCGGATTGGCGGCATTGACTCCCGCTGGAGCAATTTGCGTTCCCCGGATGCAAGTCACCTCCTCAGCCGGTCGTTCCTCAATAGGAATTTCGTTTCCCGAAGCAATGCTATAGTCGATGCTTGAGAGAGGCGCCACAACAAAAAAAGGGATACTGTGTTCTTTGGCCAGGATCGCGAGAGAATAGGTGCCGATCTTGTTGGCAACATCTCCGTTGGCGGCGATTCTGTCCGCGCCGACAAAGACCTTGTCGATCTTCCCCTTGCCCATGAAATAACCCGCCATGTTGTCGGCGATCAGGGTCATGGGAATGTTGTCCTTCTTAAGTTCCCAGGCCGTTAGTCTTGCTCCCTGAAGAAGCGGGCGAGTTTCATCGACAAAAACGTGCACTTTCTTGCCTTGCTCGACGGCAGTCCTTATGACCCCCAATGCAGTGCCATACTGCGACGTCGCCAGTGCACCAGCGTTGCAGTGAGTCAAAACACTATCGCCGTCATCTATCAGACTCGCACCAAGCTCTCCCATCTTCCGGTTTATGCCGGCGTCCTCTTCCCAAATGAGAATCGCTTCTTCTTCAAGCGCTTTCCTCAGCTGCGAGACATCCTGAAAGCGGCCGGAGACCGCTTTTTGCTTCATGCGGTCCAAAGCCCAAAAGAGATTGACCGCCGTCGGTCTCGTTGCAGCCAGCACACCGCAGACTTTCTTAACTTCTCCCAGTAGCTCATCGGTCGTCCGGATATCCGGGTTTCGCATGGCCAGAACAACGCCGAACGCAGCGGCAACGCCGATCGCCGGAGCACCTCTTATCTTCATGTCTTTAATGGCCTCGGCAACCTCCAAATAGTCTACGCATTCCAAAACTTCCTCCTTAAGAGGAAGTTTTGTTTGGTCTATGGTTCTGAGTTTGCCGTCTATCCATTCAATAGTTCTAATCATAAGCTCTCATCGTTATTTGTCTCATATCCGGAAATTTCGGGCCGCAGCAACCACTCCCGTAGAGGTTCGCGATTTGCGGTTATCGGGTTACGAGAACCAAACCTAGCCTCTTTCACTCGCTTTAAGTGTTGCCACGAGATAGTTGATTTTCGCCGTTTCCTCAATTAGCTCAGCGATGTGCACGGCTTCTTTCAAATCCTCGCCCACGGTAATAATTCCGTGACCCGACAAAAGAGCCGCCTTCCCCTCTTTCAAGTGCTTCTGCACAGAATCAGCCAGCTCTTGAGTACCATACATAAATGGCGGGACAATCGGAACTTTGCGAAGAAGATAGACACTTTCGGGATTTACGGGATAGATCCCTTTCTTGAGATATCCAAAAGCGGAGGCATAGGCGGAATGCGTATGAATCACCGCCCCGATATCATCCCTCGCATTGTACAAGCTCAAGTGCATCAACTTCTCGGACGACGGTTCTTTCTCTCCCTCCAATAGGTTCCCATTCAAGTCGGTGACAGCCACGTTACCTTCTTGATCCAGGCTGTCGAGCGGCGCACCAAGAGCACTTATCAAAACCTTCTCTCCGACCCGGCAACTTATGTTGCCGATGTTTGAATGAACCAGGCCTTTGCTGTAGATTTTTTTTGCCGCCTGCACCAACTCATTAAAATGCGATTCCATAAAAGCGCTCACCTCAAATGCTGTCGAAGGTCCAACGTCGTACGTCGAACGTTAAGACCTCGCCCGGATGTTTTCTTTTTTTTCATTCGACATTCGTCCTTCGACATTCGACATTCTTCTATGTTCCCATTTCCCAGGAGGTAAGGTACTTCTCCTGCTCGCCCGTTAGAGTATCAATCTGAACGTCCATTGAAGCGAGTTTTAGCCGGGCTATGTCTTTGTCTATTTCTTCGGGAACCGTGTAGACTTCGTTTTTAAGTCCCCGTCCTTCTTTGCAAATATACTCGACCGACAAGGCTTGATTGGCAAAACTCATATCCATAACACTCGCGGGGTGACCTTCTGCCGCCGACAAGTTTACCAGTCTTCCTTCAGCCAAAAGAAAAATCCTCCGGCCGTCGGCAAAAGTAAACTCCTCAACAAACTCTCTGAGTTTTCGCTTGCTCTTAGCCATTTTTCCCAGAGCCGGGATGTCGATCTCGACATCAAAGTGACCGGAATTCGCAACAATAGCTCCGTCTTTCATCCGCGCAAAATGGTCCTTGCCCAAAGCGTGGATATCTCCGGTTACGGTTACGAAGATATCGCCAACCTCAGCGGCTTTCAGAGAAGGCATAACCTGGTTGCCATCCATAACCGCCTCAAGAGCTCTCAGAGGATCGACCTCCAGAACTATGACATTAGCTCCCATTCCACGGGCTCTCGAAGCAACGCCCCGGCCGCACCAGCCGTAACCTGATACGACAACCGTTCTGCCTGCCAAAAGAATGTTGGTCGCCCGCAGTATGCCATCAATCGTGCTCTGACCGGTGCCATACCTATTATCAAAAAGATGTTTTGTGTTGGCTTCATTCACGGCAACAATGGGGTAAAGAAGAACGCCTTGATCCGCCATGCTCTTGAGCCTTATTACTCCGGTAGTTGTCTCTTCCGTGCCTCCGATGATTTTTTTGATCTGTTCTTTTCTTTTGGAGTGCAAAGTAGAAACGAGATCGGCTCCATCATCCAGTGTTATTTCAGGCTCCTTGTCCAACACCTGATCAATGTGCTTATAGTAGGTCTCATTATTTTCACCCTTGATTGCAAAGGTAGGAATCTCGAAGTCAATGGCAAGAGAGGCGGCGACGTCATCCTGGGTGCTCAGGGGATTGGAAGCACATACGGATACTTCCGCCCCGGCCGCTTTGAGAGTGCGCGCCAGATTGGCCGTTTCCGAAGTCACATGAAGACAAGCCGAAATCTCCACGCCCCGTAGGGGCTTTTCCTTGTCAAAACGCTCTCGTATTAGTTTTAAGACAGGCATTTGATTATCCGCCCATTCAATCCTGAAGCTTCCCTCTCGCGCTA
>Ga0214473_10001383_pt1 | contig 32217 bp, 30 predicted proteins | sample RVTome_7_FD_203509 | JGI IMG/M metagenome (GOLD analysis project Ga0214473, IMG submission 203509) | Soil microbial communities from uranium-contaminated site in the Upper Colorado River Basin, Wyoming, United States - RVT98D197 | ecosystem: Environmental > Terrestrial > Soil > Contaminated >...
GCTGCCGGACGGCCGCGGCGTCGATGCCCAGGAGCTCGGCGACCTCCTGGGTGGTCATCTCTTCGAGATCGCGCAGCACGAAGGCCTCGCGATAGATGTCGGGCAACCGGTCGAGGCCGGCCCGTGGCTTCTCAGCCAGCAGCTTCCGGTCGAGAAGCTCGTCGGCCCGGCTCGCCGCCCCCAGCTCGGGCGGCTCCGCGGCGTGGGTGCCGTCGGAATCGAACCGGGGCAGGAACGCCTCGAGGGACTCGGTGGGACGCCGCCACGGAACGCGGGCAGACCGCGGTAGACGGCGAGAAACGTCTCTTGAAGCACGTCTTTCGCATCACCCTCGTCCGCGGTCAGCCGGCAGGCCAGCCGGTACACGCGCGCCTGGTATCGGGACACGAGCTCCTCGAAAGCGAGTTCCTCCCCCGCCGCGGCGCGGGCCGCGAGCGCCTCGTCGCCCTCGTCCGCGGCGGGGGCCGTCATCACCTTCAGCGTAGCGGGTCTCGGATGGCCGCCTTCACCCTGGCCGCGAGCTCCGGGGTGATCTCCTCGACCCCGTGGTCTTTCGCGGCGTGCGCCTTCGAGCAGCCCCAGCTCGGGGCGTGCGCGCAAGTTCACGGCCAAAGGGTCGCCGGGAGGCGGCACCACGGCCACCCGCAGCAGGTGATCGTCGACCGCCTGGATGAAGCCGGCCGGACCGGTCAGGAGCGACGCCCACGGCCGGTACCGCTCGTCCAGGGACGCGGCGACCGCCATCCGCTGACCCCGGAGCAGGGGCCGGACCGTGGACGGGATCTCCGAGGCGATGATCCGCCCAACGCGCTCCGCGTCCTCGCGGGCCAGAAGCCGGGCCTGCACCTCGATCTCGCCCCCGTGAAAGACACCCCATGCGCTTCTGATGCCGGGGCCGGCCCGGCTGTGACAGAAACCGCAGACGCGTCTCATCTGTGAAAAGTCGTCAGAGTCGCCCCGGCACGATGTTCGCAGCGCTGGCACCATCCCCCCCGGATACTCCGTACTCGGTCTTATGGGGTGGGCGTGCGTGGTCGATTCGGCCGGCCGCCTTTGGACGCATGCGTGGGAGGCGACATGGACCGCGTGTCGAAACGCCACGACGCCGGCAGCGAGCCGGCGCCGGACGAAAAGCGGCAGGCCGAGGCGGCCGGCGAGGTGAGCAAGCGCCAGGCAGCCGCCGCGTGCCTGCGGGCCGCCCGGCTGACCGACGACGCGGCGGAGCGAGAGTCCTTGCGGCGGCAGGCTGCGGAGCTGCTCACCGGAAGACCCCGACGTCCGCGATAAAGATCGTTCCCCGCGTCCCCGGCTTCACGCTCGCGTGATCCAGCATGAACACGACGGCCTGGATCTGGTCGGGATCGAGCCGGCCGTCGCTCCTGGGGTTGAGCGTGCGGAAGCGGCCGAACGGGAGCTGCACTTCGCTCCACTCTGTCGAGCTGCGCGCCGACGCCATCCACCACTCGAGGCCCTCGTCCGCGGAAGCGGGGTTCGGATCGCGCAGCTGGATCCAGAGCCGGTACTCGCCGTCGGCCCGCAATCGGAAGCGTAGCCCGGTCCAGTTGCCGAGGTCCCGGGCTTCGCGATTCACGAGCGCGCACCAGGTGAACCGCTCCGGGCCCGGTGGCGCCAGACGAAACCCGAGCCTGAAGGCCTCCGCGCCGCCGGGCCCGGTTTTGGTTTCGATGACATCCCCTTCCATCGCAGAAGCGGGATCGTGCTCTGCAGTGAAAGGCGTTTCGCTCGCGAATGTAAGCGGGGCGCTCTCGTGTGGCGGCGGCGGCCGTCCCGGCCAGGCGGCGCGCTGCCGCCGGGCCTCTCGCGTGGCCTGATCGAAGACGTAGATCGGGTTCGTGATCACCCAGGGGACCGGCCAGCCGGGCAGCCACGCCTCCACGCGATAGACCCCCGGTCCGGGCAGCGGCAGATCGATCCGTGAAGCGGACTCCCCCACCACCCGCCCGTCGCGCCGCAGGACGATCCGAGCGCCCTCCGCAACGCGCCCTCCGGCCCGCGCCCGCAGCTCGCGCGCGACATCGACCTGATCTCCCATCGTGAAGCGCCGGCCCCGCGGATCCTCGACCGTGAAGAAGAACCCGTCGGCCGGCGCGAGGGCGTCGATCCCGATGTAGAAGCGGCCGGCGGCGAGCGCTGCGAGGACAGCCAGCCGATCCGCGGCAGCGTCGCCCGACAGCGGCGAAGCCAGCAGCAGGTGATTGCGGGCCTGGCGGAAGAGCGCCTGGTAGGCCGGGAAGCGCAGCACGCGGCCGCGCGTGAGCGCGAGGCGGCCGTGGGCGTCGGCCCCCGCGAGACCCGCGACGTCGCGCTCGGCGAGGAGCGCGTCCCAGCGCTCCAGGACCGGGTCGATGCTGGAGGCCGCCGCGAGGAGAGCGTAGTCCGGGTTGAGACGGTAGAAGAACGCGGTCAGCAGCAGCCGCGGGCCGGCGCGCCGCGCGTCGCTGTCGCCGTTCAGCAGCTCGAGGCCCCACGGCCCCGGCAGATCGAAGCCGGTCCAGCACAGGTCCGCGCGTCTCGAGAGCGGGTGCGCGGCGAAGGGAACCCCGCCGAGGAGCCGCACGTCCTCGAGCGCGTCGAGCCCGTCCCCATTGAAGCGGAACGCCGGATCGCGTTCGAGCCCCACGCCGAGCACGTGGCCCGAAGGCGTCGACAGCTCGGAGCCCACCAGCACCAGGACACTGTCGCGATAGCCCTCGAAGGGCTTCGCGTCGAGATTGTTGTGGTCGCTGATGCCGAGAACGGCGACGCCGGCTTCGCGCGCCGCGTGGATCACCTCGCCCGGCGTTCCGCCCCCGTCCGAGAGCGTCGTGTGCACGTGGAAGACCGCAGGGATGCGGAAGTAACCGTCATCCGGAGCTTCACCGGCGACGACGAGCGGCCGGTGAAGCGCGACCCGGACCACAAGCAAAGCACCCGTCCCGAGGGCGGCGAGGAGGAGGAACCTCAAGAGCCGCCTCCGGCCTGGCTTCAAGGCGAGCTCGCCTAGCGCTTCAGGAAGGCCTTGAGCTCGGCCACCTTGCTGGTAGCTTCCCAGGTGAACTCCGGCTCGTTCCGGCCGAAGTGCCCGTACGCCGCCGTCTTCTTGTAGATCGGGCGGCGCAGGTTGAGGTACTCGATGATCCCCTTCGGCGTCAGCGGGAAGACCTCGCGAATCGCACGCACGATCTCGGACTCGGGCAGCTTCGCCGTGCCCATCGTGTCCGCCATCACCGAGACCGGGTCGGGGATTCCGATCGCGTAGGCGATCTGCAGCTCCACCTTGTCGGCGAGCCCTGCTGCAACGAGGTTCTTGGCCACGTGGCGCGTCATGTAGGACGCCGAGCGGTCGACCTTCGTCGGGTCCTTGCCCGAGAACGCCCCGCCGCCGTGGCTGCCGACGCCGCCGTAGGTGTCGACGATGATCTTGCGGCCGGTGAGGCCGCAGTCGCCCTGCGGACCGCCCACCACGAAGCGGCCGGTCGGGTTGATGAAGTACTTGGTCTTCGCGTCGAGCAGCTCGCCCGGCACCACGGCCTGGATCACCTTCTCCAGGACGTCTTCGCGCACGGTCTCGATCTTGACCAGGTTGCTGTGCTGCGTCGAGACGATCACGGCGTCGACGCGGATCGGGCGGTCGCCTTCGTACTCGACCGTCACCTGGCTCTTGCCGTCGGGCCGCAGGTAGTCGATGAGGCCGTCGCGGCGCACCTGCGCCAGCCGCCGCGTCAGCTTGTGCGCGAGCATGATCGGGAGCGGCATCAGCTCCTCGGTCTCGCGGCAGGCGTAGCCGAACATCAGGCCCTGGTCGCCGGCGCCGCCCGGGTCGACGCCCATCGCGATGTCGGGCGACTGCTCGTGGATCGCCGAGATCACCGCGCAGGTCTCGTAGTCGAAGCCGTACTTGGCGCGGGTGTAGCCGACGTCCTTGATCGTGTCGCGCACGATCGTGGGCAGGTCGGCGTAGGCCTTGGTCGTGATCTCGCCCGCAATGAAGGCGAGGCCGGTGGTGACCAGCGTCTCGCACGCGACGCGGCTCGTGGGGTCCTCGGCGAGCAGCACGTCAAGCACCGCGTCGGAGATCTGGTCGGCGATCTTGTCGGGGTGTCCCTCGGTGACGGATTCCGACGTGAATAGATGACGGTGGTTCTTGGCCATTCCTCGTCCTGGTTCCTGGGTCGTTGGGCGCCACGTCTGAAGCGGCGCGCGACACAACGAAAAACGCGAAAGTATACCAGCCCCGGCGCTTTGGCGCGAAGCCGAGGGTGCTTCAGGCGCGGGGATGCAGCTTGTCGTAGATCTGGCGCAGCCGCTCGCGGCTCACGTGCGTGTAGATCTCCGTGGTCGAGATGTCGGCATGGCCCAGCATCGCCTGGAGCGCCCGCAGGTCGGCCCCCCGCTCGAGCAGGTGCGTCGCGAAGGAGTGGCGCAGCACGTGGGGCGTGAGGATCCGCTCGATGCCGGCCTTGACGGCGTGGCGCCGCACCAGGCCCCAGAGGCCCATCGCCGAGAGCCGCCCGCCGCGCTGACTCAGGAACAGCAAGCTCAAGGAGCGCTCGCCCGCGAAACGGCCGCGGGCCTCCGCGAGGTAGCGGGTGACCCAGCGTCGCGCTTCCCGCCCGAGCGGGACCAGGCGCTCCTTGCCACCCTTGCCGAAGACGCGCACGACGCCCAGCTCCAGGTCGAGCCCGTCGAGCGCGAGGCCGGTGAGCTCCGAGGCGCGCAGGCCCGTCGCGTACAGGACCTCGAGGATCGCTCGGTCGCGGAGGCCCAGTGTGGTGGCGGTGTCGGGCGCATTCAGCAAGACCTCGACCTGCGCGGAGCTCAAATAGCGAGGCAGGGCGCGGAAGGCGCGCGGCGCGCGCACGTTCTCGGTCGGGTCCCGGCCGATCAGGCCCTCGCGCAGTGCGAAGCCGAAGAAGCCGCGGACCGCGAACACGTGGCGCGCCTGCGAGCGGGCCTTGAGCCCGCGTTCGCGCAACCCGCCCGCGAAGTCGGCGAGGTCGGCGGGTGCGAGATCGAGCAGACCCACGCCGCGCTCGTCCGCGAAAGCAGCCAGCACGCGAAGGTCGCGCGCGTAGGCCACGAGCGTGTTCGCGCTGAGGCCGCGCTCGACGCGCAGGTGGTCGAGCCAGGCGGCCACGGGGTCCTCGCGCTGGTGCCGGGCCCGCTTCCCACCAGCCGACGCGGGCCGCGCCCCGGAGCGGCGCATGCTACGGCTCGCGCCTCTGGCGCGTGACGAGCTTGACGAGCACGTCCGCCTCGGCGATCCGCAGTGCGTGGGTGAGCGCGAGGTACAGGGTGATGCCGGCGGCCACGGGCACGAGGCCCGTCGCGAGCTGGGCGGCAAGACCAGCCGTGCCGAAGACGCGCTCCAGCCACGTCGCGAGCGCCTGCGATGCGGCACCCATGACCAGGGCCGCCAGCAGCATCCTCGCCACCGGTCGGACGAGGCCGTGGCCGAGCAATCCGCCCACACGCTTCTCGAACACGGCAACCAGCAGGAAGGCGTTGAGGATCGAGCCCAGGGCCGTCCCGAGCGCGATCGCGCGGTAGCCGAACGTCGCGTGGCCCAGGAGGATCAGCGTCAGGTTCGTGACCACGGCCAGCACGCTCGCCGCGAGCGGCACGCGCGGCGTCCCGAGCGCGTAGAACGCGGGGGCCAGCACCTTCACGCCCGTGTAGCCGACGAGGCCGAAGGAGTACAGGAAAAGCGCCGTCGCCGTGTTCTGGGTGTCGGTCGGAGTGAAGCGACCGCGCTCGTACAGCAGCCGGATCACCGGGACTCCGAGCACCATCAGCCCGACCGTCGCCGGCACGGTCAGGTAGGCGAGCATCGAGAGCGACTGGCGCAGCGTGGTGCGCAGGCCCTCGATGTCGGCCTCGGCGGCCCGGCGCGCGAGCCCGGCGGTGGCGATCGTGCCGAGCGCCACGCCGAAGAGGCCGATCGGCAGGTACAGCAGGCGAAAGGCGAAGTCGAGCCACGACACCGCTCCCTGCTCGTGGGACGCAAAGCGGCTGCTCAGGAAGATGTTCACCTGCACGGCGGCGAGGCCGACCGTGGCCGGCGCCATCAGCCGCCCGATCTGCCGCAGCCCGGGGTCGCCGGGCGCCCACTCGGGGCGGAAGCGCCAGCCCAGCCGCCGTAGCGAAGGCACCTGCACCAGGAACTGCGCGAGCCCGCCGGCGAGCGTCCCGAACGCCCAGCCCAGGACCACCCGCTCGAGGCTCAGGCCCATCGCCCAGAGCACGCCCGCCCACACGATCGCGACGGCGTTGAAGAGGGCCGGCGACAGCGCCGGGATGCCGAAGCGGCCCTCCGCGTTCAGCATCCCCATCGCGACCGCCGCGAAGGACACGAGGGGCAGGAACGGCATCATCACGCGGGTGAGCCGCACCGTGAGGTCGGCCTTGCCCGGCACGTCGTCGAAACCCGGTGCGATCGCTGCGACGATCGGCCAGGCCAGGAACACGCCGAGCACCACGGCGAGACCCAGTGCGAGCGCAAGGAAGCTCAGGAGCCGGTTGACGAGACCGAAACCGGCCTGCCGGCCGCCCTGCTTGCGGGTGCGGGCGTACGTGGGCATGAAGGCCGACGAGAGCGCCCCCTCGGCGAAGAGATCGCGCAGCAGGTTGGGGATGCGGAACGCGATCCGGAAGGCGTCCGAGTGGTAGCCGGCGCCCAGGAGCGCCGCGAAGACCTGCTCGCGGAAGAGGCCGAGCAGCCGCGAGACGAGCGTCATCGCCGACACGAGCCCCGCCGCCTTCGCGATCTGCGCCGCCTCCTCGCTCGCCTTGACCTGCATGGCTCCGACCGCTAAACTAAAGTTTTGTTCGACTTGCGAGGAGGAAGATCCGAGTGGCACAACACGCGTCAGCCCAGAAGCAGATGAGGCAGAGCCAGAAGCGCCGGGCACGCAACAGGCAGAACGTCTCCCAGCTCAAGACCCAGGTGAAGAAGCTCCGCGCCGCCATCTCCGAGGGCAACGCCCAGGCCGCGGAGTCGCTCCTTTCCGGTACCGTGGGACAGATCGACAAGGCCGCGAAGAAGGGCGTGATCCACGACAACGCGGCCGCGCGGTACAAGAGCCGGCTGACGCGCAAGGTCAAGGCGCTCGCCGCGGCGAAGTAGCCGCCTCGCCGCAGGACGCGACGACGGCGCTGGTGAGCGCCACGGCCGCGTCCGCACCCCGCTTCATCTCCCGGTCCGTCCGGGCCATCACGTCGAGGGCGCGCAGCAGGTCGCGCTCGCTCCAGCGCCGTGAGGCGTCGACGAGCGCGTCGAGCTTGAACTGCATGTTCGCCGGGAGCAGCCGCGCCCCGATCTGGGGCCGCGGCACACCGGCCTCGCGAAGCGCCACGGCTCCACGCACCTGCCGCAACGTACGGTGCAGCGTCGCGAGCACCCGCAGGCCCTCTTCCCCGTCGCCCAGGAGCCGCTCCAGGAGCTCGAGCGCCTTCGGCGTGTCGCGGGCGGCAAAGGCGTCGCTCAGCAGATAGAGCGGCTGGCCGAGCCCATGGCCCAGCAGCGAGGCCACGTCCTCGCCCGTGATCGCCTTCCGCCCGTCCGCCCAGGCCTCGAGCTTGTCGACTTCGCCCATCAGGCGCCGCAGGTCCTGGCCGACCTCCTCGAGCAGCTGGTCGAGCGCCTCGCGCGAGAAGCGCAGGTCCCGGCGCCGGAGCTCCTGCTCCACGTACGAGCGCAGGGCACGGCCTTTCCGGGGCGTGGCGTCGTGGACCACCGCGCGCGCCAGCAGGCTCTTCCAGGGACGGCGCCGCTTGTCGGGCTTCGCCGCGACCAGCACGAGCGTCGCATCCGGCGACGGGGCCTCGGCGTAGGCGTCGACCGGGTCGTCGTCGGACCGGGCCTTGCCCCGGCCTTTCGCTTCCCCCGCCGCCTCGTCGTCCTGCGGGGCGGAGGCGTACTTCAGGAGCTCGGCTCGGCGCACGACCACGGCCCGGCTCGCGGCGAAGAGCGACCCGGCGCGCGCGGCTGCCAGCACGTCCTCCCACTTCGCCTCGTCCCCGTAGAGGACGCGCACGGACTCCCGCGTGTCGGTCCCGACGGCGTCCTTCAGGAGCTGCGCGAGGGCGGCTTCGGCCAGATACGAGTCCTCGCCGACGATAGCCTGGATCGGGGCGGGCCTCCGGGCAGTCGCCATCCGCGGGCTAGAAAGCCTCCAGCATCGCGGCCACCAGGCTGCGCGCGAAGGCGGTCGCGAGGCGCTCGAGCGACTGCTCCTCGCGGTCGAAGTAGGTCTCCGACTGCTCGCCCATGTCGTACTCGTCGCGCTGGGAGAAGGCGTCGTGCGACCAGAGCGGCTCGGCCTGGCCGATCTTGCGGTAGATGACCGCTGCGGTGAGAGCGATGGCGTAGCGCGTCGCCTGGGTCTGGCCGGACTCGGTCGAGAAGTTCACCGGTAACACGGTGAAGGCGGTGATCTCGCCCTCGACGATGGCGTCCACGTTCGCCGAATCCCTGACGACCGTGAAGCGCCCGCGCTTCAGCAGCTCCGCCATCACCGCCTGCGTGACGTGGGTGTCGAGGCCCAGCTTGCCGGTGCGGTCTTTGAAGAGCGGCACGCCGATGCGCTTGACCGAGGCGTCCGTAGTGATGCCACGCCCCTGGAGCGCGTAGCCGCAGCCCGACGCGAGCGCGGCTGCCACGGCGGCAAGCGCGTGCCGGCGCCTCACTTCACCACCATGCTGACGAGACGCCCGGGAACCACCACGAACTTCACCATCTGCTTGCCCTCGACATGCTCAGCCACGCGCGGCTCCGCGAGCGCCTTGGCGCGGATCTGGTCTTCCCCCGCCTCGCGCGGAACCACCACGCGGCCGCGGACCTTGCCGTTCACCTGCACGGCGAGCTCGACCGCGTCCTCGCGCGCGGCGGCGGCGTCGAAAACAGGCCACTCGTGGCGCACGAGGCTCTCCTTGTGCCCCAGGCGGGCCCAGAGCTCCTCGCACACGTGCGGCGTGAAGGGGTTCAGCAGCAGCACGAGTGTCTCGAGCGCCTCGCGCAGGGTCTCACGACCGGGACCGCTGGCGACGCCACTCTCGAGGCGGTAGACGTCGTTCACGAGCTCCATGAGGGCCGCGACCGCGGTGTTGAGCTGGATCCGCTCCTCAATGTCGCGCGTCACGCGCTGGATCGTCTGGTGCACTTTACGGCGCAGCTCACTCGCCTCGTCGGGGAGCGACTCGGGGAGGGGCGTGCTTTGGGTGGTGGCAAACATGTCGGCGTGCCGGTCCACCAGTCGCCAGACGCGATGCAGGAAGCGGTGCGGCCCCTCGATTCCGGATTCGCTCCAGTCCATCGCCAGCTCCGGCGGGCCGGCGAACAGGATGTAGAGCCGGAGCGTGTCGGCTCCGTAGCGCGCGACCACGTCGTCGGGGGCGACCGTGTTGCCCTTCGACTTCGACATCACCTCGCCGTCCTTGTGCACCATGCCCTGCGGGAAGAGGCGCGTCACCGGCTCGTCGAGCGTGACGAGGCCGAGGTCGCGCATCACCTTGGTCCAGAAACGCGAGTAGACGAGGTGCAGGATGGCGTGCTCGATGCCGCCGACGTAGAGGTCGATCGGGAACCAGTACTTCACCGCGGCCGCGTCGAAGGGACCGTCGTCCTTGCGGGGCGAGAGGTAACGATAGAAGTACCAGGACGAATCCACGAACGTGTCCATGGTGTCGGTCTCGCGCCGCGCCTTGCCGCCGCACTTCGGACAGCGGGCGTCGACGAACGCGGGCACCTTCTCGAGCGGATTCCCACCCTCGCCCGTGAAGGGTGCGTCCTCGGGCAGGACGATCGGGAGATCCGCGTCACCAACCGGCTGCATGCCGTCCTTGTCGCAGTAGACCACCGGGATCGGGGTGCCCCAGTAGCGCTGGCGGCTGATCAGCCAGTCCTTGAGGCGGTACGTGACGGTGGCCTTGCCGATGCCCTTCTGCTGCGCCCACGCTGCCATGCGCGGGATCGCCTGCTCGGCGACGAGGCCGTCGAATGGCCCGCTGTTGACCACCCGGCCGGGGCCGTCGTAGGCAGCCGTGAGCGTCGCCCCCTCGAGCCTCTCCCCTTCCGGCTGGATCACGACGCGCACCTCGAGTCCGTACTTGCGCGCGAACTCGAAGTCGCGCTGGTCGTGCGCGGGCACCGACATGATCGCGCCCGTGCCGTAGCCCATCAGCACGAAGTTAGAGGCCCAGACCGGGATCTTCTCGTTCGTGAACGGGTTGGTGGCGTGGCGGCCCGTGAAGACGCCTTCCTTCTCCACCCGGCCCTCGAGGCGCGCTCGGCGATCCTGTGCGCGCAGGCGCGCGATCTTCTCCTTGCGCTCGGCAGCTTCAGGCAGGCCGGCGAGCAGGGCGTCCAGCATCGGGTGCTCGGGAGCGAGCACCATGAACGTCGCCCCGCAGATGGTGTCGACCCGGGTCGTGAAGATGCGGATCGGCGTGAACCCGTCGACCGGGAAGTCCACCTCGGCGCCGTGCGACTTGCCCACCCAGTTGCGCTGCTGCTGGAGCACGCGCTCCGGCCAGGTGGGAAGCTGCGCCATGTCGTCGATGAGCGCATCCTGGTAGGCGGTGATGCGGAGGAACCACTGCTCCATCTCGCGCTGCTCGACCGGGTTGTGGCAGCGCCAGCACAGGCCGCCCTCGGCCTGCTCGTTCGCGAGCACGGTGAGACACGACGGGCACCAGTTGACCGGGGCCTTCGCGCGGTACGCGATCCCCTTCTCGAGCATGCGCAGGAAGAACCACTGGTTCCAGCGGTAGTAGGAGGCGTCGCAGGTCGCGATCTCACGGCTCCAGGGGTAGCTGAAGCCGAGCCGCTGGAGCTGGCGCTTCATCGACGCGATGTTGGCGCGCGTCCACTTCTCGGGATGGATCCCCTTCTTGATCGCGGCGTTCTCGGCCGGCAGCCCGAGCGCGTCCCACCCGATCGGGTGCATCACGTTCATCCCGCGCATCGTCTTGCAGCGCGAGATCACGTCGGTGATGCAGTAGTTGCGGACGTGGCCGACGTGGATGTCGCCCGAGGGATAGGGCAGCATCTCCAGGCAGTAGAACTTCGGCCGCTTCGGGTCTTCCGTGACCTCGAACGCCCCGCTCTCGGCCCAGACTTTCTGCCAGCGCGTCTCGATCTCTTCGAAGTTGTAGTCGCTCATGAACTAAACTGCCGGAAACGAGGCAGTTTAGCACGCGAGCCCGCGGCCCCTTAAAGGCTGCAACCTAGCCGGAGGTGCTCGGTTCAGCTCGCCGGCGGGAACATCGAGCCGCCCCAGCGCTTGAACTCCAGCTCGCCGCGGAGAGCGAAGGGTTTGCCCTTGCGCGGCGTCTCGTAGCGTTGGTCGAAGACCGCCATGCCCGGGTCCTGCCGGCGCTGGACACAGAGCCGTAGGCGCCGGTCGGGGATGCCGTTCAGGGATACGAGATCGTCGAGGTGGAAGACCACCCATTCAGCGGGTTTCTCCTGCAGCTGTGCGTAGCACGACATCGCCGCCGTGATCGGACCCTGCATCATGAAGCGCACCGTCAGCGGGCGCGGGTCGCCCGGCTTTCCGACCAGTGCCGAAGGCGACAGCAGCACGTCGTCCGGGTCGTCACCGCAGATCCCGCTCGGTTCCAAGACTGTCAACGAAGCCACGATGGTCTGCAGGGCCTGGCGCGCCAGGGCGGTCAGGGACGCGTCCGGAGCCGGGTCTCGGGATGCACTGGACGGAAGCAGGAAACGCTCCGCCGGGGTCGCGGTGGGACGGCCGACCAGCTCGAGGGCGCCGCCATCAGCGACGCGATAGCGTTGGAACAGCGCCGCCGCCCGCTCCCCCGCGCGGTGCTCGATCTTCAGGTCGAAAATGTCGGTGCGGGCGTTGTTCTCGCGGATCGCGGCGTCCGCGAGCACCGCCACGATCTCCGCGTCGGGCCACTCGTCTAGCGCTCGTCCGGCCGCCGCCTGCGCCACCGGCGCGTCCTCGAAGGGGAGTTGGCGCTCGAACACTTCGGCGCCAACCCTCGCGGCGATCACCGGAAAGAAGTTGGGTCCGCCCAGGGCCTGGTCCGAGCTTCCCGCCGCTTCCTCGGGCTTCAGGCGGGCCAACACGCGCTCGAGCAGGTCCATTCCGAAGTCGAGCTCCTCGCGCCCCGGTGTCTTCGGCCGGGCCTCCCGATCCCGATCGCCGGTGGCGCTCGGGTCGCGGTGCGGCTGTCCCTCGCGCACCGTCACCGCGTGCAGCTTGAGGCCTGTCTCGCCACGCTCTTCCTTGGCGAGGGCGGCGTCGCGGATAGCAATCCAGGAGGCGAGGCCAGGTCCCTTCTCTTCGGCGCGAGGGGCGAGCCCCCTGGCCTCGATCGCGCGGCGATACTGGACCGCGAAGTCGGCCAGTAGCCGCAGCAGTACCTGGCGCCGGCTCGGGGCCGTCTTTTCGTCGAAGGCGAGGAGCAGGCCTTCTCGCTCCGACGCGTGCAGCAGCATGCGGGTGTCGCCGGGCCCGGTCAGCGGCTGGAGCAGGGGCTGCGAGGGCAGGGCGTAGACGGTGTCCTTGCCTTCCACCATCTCCAGGTCCCTGAGGAAGGCGGTCAAGATCAGGAAGCCGTATCCGTCCAGGGACTCGAACCACCGGTCCAGGAAGACGCGCTCCTCCGAGCCTGTGAACCGGGGCGCTTCCTCGGTCGCCCACCATAAGGCGAAGTCCACGTCCTTCTGCTCCTCGTCCTTTGAGAAGAAGGGCGTGTCGATCGGCTGCAGGACGACCGCGGGCTTCGTGGGGGTGAGCGCCTCGGGGCCGTAGTACACGGCGCCCGCCTGTTCCCGCGACCGTAGCAGCGCGCGCACCCCCGAGTAGTGCGCGGCGGCGTCAGGGTCGTGCTTCGAGTAGGTGAAGACGCAGGTCTTGAGGCCGGCCTCCTCGACCACGATCGGGACGCGCAGGATCCCGTCGTCATACAGGAAGTCGCACATGAAGGCCAGGGTGACCTTCGGCGGCTGGACCAGCGACGCCAACTGGCCGCCGATCATGATCAGGTTGATGCCCGGGTTCTCGAATTGATCCAGCTCGATCTTTGGCCAGTGCCGCGGGGCGTTCGTATGCGTGGCCGGCTTCTTGCTCCACAACGCCATGGCAGGTCACCTCCGGTCAGCCAGGAGACGATCCCAGCCGCCCCCAGTCCCGGGATCGCTACGAAGCTCCCAGCCGCAGCCGTTCCGCGACCAGCTCCGCCAGGTCCTTCACCTTGACCTGCTCGTCGACGCCCTTGGCCTTGGTGCCGTCGGTCATCATCGTCATGCAGAAGGGGCATCCGACGGCGACCGTCTTGGCGCCGGTTGCCAGGGCCTGCTCGGTGCGCTCGACGTTCACGCGCTTGCCGATGCGCTCCTCGAGGAAGATGCGCCCGCCGCCGGCGCCGCAGCAGAAGCCGTTCTTGCGGCTCTGGGCCATCTCGACCGCCTTCACGCCGATGCGTTCGAGCACGTCGCGCGGCGGCTCGACGCCGTCGTTGTAGCGAGCGAGATAGCACGGGTCGTGGAACGTCACGAGCTCGTCGCTCGTCTTCGCGAGGTCGAGCGGGATGCGGCCCGCCGCGAGCAGCTCGGACAAGAGCTGCGAGTGGTGCACGACCGTGTAGCTTCCGCCGTGCTCGCGGTACTCCTTGCCCAGGCTGTTGAGACAGTGCGGGCAGGTCACCAGGATCTTGCGGAAGCGGTAGGGCGTGAGGGTCGCGACGTTCTCCGAGGCGAGCTGTGCGAAGACGTACTCGTTCCCGAGCCGCCGCGCCGGGTCGCCGGTGCAGCGCTCCTCGGGGCCGAGCGTCGCGAAGTCGACGCCGGCGGCCTTCAGGATCCGGACGAGCGCCTGGTTCGTCTTGCGCGCCCGCGGGTCGGTCGCTCCCGCGCACCCGACCCAGAGCAGGTACTCGACCTCGCGGCCGCCCAGCTCGCTCATGAGTGGGACGTCGAGACCCTCGGCCCACTCCATGCGGCGGTCCGGGCCAAGACCCCAGGGATTGCCCTTGGTCTCGAGGCCCTTGAAGGCGTTCGTCGCTTCCTGCGGGAAGCGCGATTCCATCATGACCAGGCTCTGCCGCAGGCCGACGAGCGTCCCCGGAACGGAGTCGATCAGCACCGGGCAGGCCTGGACGCAGGCCGCGCAGGTGGTGCAGGCCCAGAGCTCGTCCAGGTGAACCTGGCCGTCGAGCCGGGCGTAGCCCCCGTCCTCTCGCACCACACCCGGTCGCGAGCGATCGATCTCCGCCTCCGAGACCATCGGCGCCTTGCGGTCGCGCAGGTTCAGCTTGACGTCGTGGAGCACCTTCATCGGCTGGAGCGGCTTGCCGGTCGCGTGCGCCGGGCAGACCGCGTTGCAGCGGCCGCACTCGGTGCAGGCGAAGGAGTCGAGCAGGCTCTTCCAGGGCAGCTCCTCCACCCGGTCGACGCCGAACTTCTCGGCCTTCTCGAAGTCGATCCGCGGCGGCAGGCCGTAGCGCTCACGGCGGAAGAAGTAGAGGTTGGGCCAGGCGAACACGAGGTGCATGTGCTTCGTGGTCGGCAGGTACGCCGCGAAGCCCAGGAACACCAGCGTGTGGGCCCAGAAGCCGAGCGCCCGCAATGCCTCGACTTCCGGCGTCCGCAAAGCGGCGAACGCTGCCGCCACCAGCGACGTCACGGGCTGCGCGAGCGAGAACGCCGCGGCGGCGCTCGCCCGCTGGCGCAGCAGCAGGCTCGGGCCGGCGAGCAGGAAGAACGTCACGTAGAGCGCGAGCAGGAACCACAGGATCCGCTCGCCGTCCGCCGAGCGCGGCAAGAGGCGCGCGGGCCGTCCCGCGAAGCGCCGCGCGAGCGCGATGGCCGCGGCCACCAGCACGGCCGCGGCGAAGCCGTCCTGGCTCGCGTGGTACGCGGCCGTGAGCCCGGCCGGGAGCAAGCGCTCGTACGTGAAGGGCCGGCCCCCGAGCGCCAGCAGGAAGGACGTCATGCCCTCGAGCAGCACCTCGAGGTGGCCGATCCCCAGCACGAAGAAGCCGTAGAGGAAGATCGCGTGCAGGATGCCAGCGCCCGGGTCTTCCTTCACCTTGCGGTGGCCCAGCGAGAAGCTCACGAGCTTGGAGACTCGCTCGCCGGGGGCGTCGGTCAGGACCTCGTCGCCGGGCGTACCGCTCGCGATCAGAAGCGCCAGCCGGCGGAGCTGAAGCAGCATGAAGCCGAAGGCGATCGCCGTAAGAGCCGCCACCAGGACCGACTGCAGCACTGCCAGCACGGCCATCAGCGTACCTCGGCCAAGGGCTTCCGCTTCAGCCGCGCGCGGACCGGTGCGCCTTCACGGCCTCGGTGAGCCGGGGCAGGATCTCGAACAGGTCGCCCTGGATGCCGTAGTCGGCGACCTTGAAGATCGGCGCGTCGGGGTCCTTGTTGATCGCCACGATGCAGCGGGCCGTCGACATGCCGGCCAGGTGCTGGATCGCGCCGCTGATTCCGCACGCCACGTAGAGCGACGGCGAGACGGTCCGGCCCGTCTGCCCCACCTGGAGCTGGTGGTCGACCCAGCCGGCGTCGACGACGGCGCGCGACGCTCCCACGGCGGCCCCGAGCGCCTCGGCGAGGCTCTCCACCAGGCGGAAGTTCTCGGGTCCCTTGAGTCCGCGGCCGCCGGAGACGATGATCTGCGCCTCGGTGAGCGGGATCCGGCCCTGCGTGGTCGCCGTCGTGGCCGTTACGCGTGCCCGCGCCGACGCGTCGACCGAAGCCCGCACCACTTCGACCGGGCGCGCCGCGTCCCGCGCCCCCAGCGGAAACACGTTCGGGCGCAGGGTCGCGAGCTGCGGCTCGCCGGCCCACTCCACGGTGGCGTAGGCCTTGCCCGCGAACATCGGGCGCCGCGCCACCAGGCGGCCGTCCTTCACATCGAGCGCCACGCAGTCGGACGCGAGTCCCGCGCCCACGCGCGCGGCGACCCGGGGCGCGAGGTCCTTGCCCATCGCCGTGAACGCGATGAGCACGACGCTCGGCTTGGTGTCGGCGATGGCCTGCGCCAGCGCCCGCGCGTACGACTCCGTCGCGTAGGCCGCGAGCGCAGGGTCGTCGAACACCCGCACCCGGTCGGCACCGTGAGCGCAGAGCTCGCCGGCCAAGGCCTCGCTGCCCGGGCCGACCACGACCGTCTCGACGCTCGCCCCGAGCGGAGCGGCGAGCCGCCGGGCCTTCGAGACCACCTCGAGCGAGGCGCGGCGGAGCCGGCCGTCGCGGGCTTCGGCGAACGTCAGGATCAGAGCCACGTCAGATCACCTTCGCCTCTTCGTGGAGCACGCGCACCAGCTCCTTCACCTGCGCCTCCGGGTCGCCCTCGATCATGCGCACCGGTGAGCGCGGCGGCGGCAGCTCGAGCCGCGACACGCGCAGCCTGGGCGCGAGTGTCGCCGCGTCGAGGCCGAGCGAAGCGGCGTCGAGCACCTGCAGCGGCTTCTTCTTCGCCGCCATGATCCCCTTGAGCGCGGCGTAGCGCGGCTGGTTGAGCCCCTTTTGCGCCGAGACGAGCGCCGGCAGCGGCGTCGTCCAGATCTCGTGCGCCCCCTCGATCTCGCGCTCGACCGTCGCCTGGCCGTCGCCGATCTCGATCTTGACCGCCACCGTCACCTGCGGCAGGTCGAGCAGCTCCGCCAGCATGCCGGGGACCTGGCTGTGGTCGCCGCCCACGCCCTGCTGGCCGCAAAGCACCAGGTCGACCGACCCGAGCGTCTTGATCGCCGCAGCAAGAGCGCGCGCGATCCCGGAGCTGTCGGTGCCGTCGAACGCGGGGTCCTTGACGTGGACGCCCCTGTCAGCGCCCATGGCGAGACCGGTGCGGAGAGCCGCCTGCGCCCGCTCGGGGCCGACGGTGACGATCACCACTTCGCCCCCCTTCGCGTCCTTGATCCGCAGCGCCTCCTCGATCGCGAACTCGTCGTAGGGCGACACGATCCAGCTCTGAACGTCGGCTTCCGAGATGGCGTTGCCGCTCGCGGCGATGCGGACGCGCGTCTCCGTGTCCGGGACCTGCTCGACGCAGACGACGAGCTTCATGGCTATTTCCTGTTCAGGTTTCGAAGCGCTTGAGCAGCAGCGCGCCGTTCGTGCCGCCGAATCCGAACGAGTTGCTGAGCGCGTGGCGCAGCTCGGCCTTGCGGGCTCGGTTCGGCACGCAGTCGAGGTCGCACTCGGGATCCTGGTTCTCCAGGTTGATCGTCGGCGGGATCAGCTGGTGGTGGAGCGCGAGCGCCGAAACCCCGGCCTCGAATCCACCCGCCGCGCCCAGCAGGTGCCCCGTCATCGACTTGGTCGAGCTGAGCGCAAGCTTCCGCGCGTGGTCACCAAAGACCGTCTTGGTGGCGATGACTTCGACCACGTCGCCGCGCGGAGTGGAGGTGCCGTGCACGTTGATGTAGTCGACCACGTCCGGTGCGACACCCGCGTCCTTGAGCGTCGCCCGCATCACGCGGACACCCCCGTCGCCGTCCTCGCTCGGGGCCGAGATGTGGAAGGCGTCACCTGACATGCCGTAGCCGACCAGCTCGGCGTAGACTCTCGCCCCTCGCTTCCGCGCGTGCTCGAGCTCCTCGAGCACCAGGATGCCGGAGCCCTCGCCGATCACGAAGCCGTCGCGGTCCTTGTCGAATGGCCGCGAGGCCCTCTCCGGCGCGTCGTTGCGCGTGGAGAGCGCGCGCATCGCGCAGAAGCCGCCGACGCCGAGTGGCGTGATCGCCGCCTCGGAGCCGCCGGCGATCATCGCGACGGCATCGCCGCGCTGGATCAGCCGGAACGAGTCCCCCACGGCGTGGGCGCCGCTGGTGCAGGCGGTCGCCGTCGCGGAGTTCGGCCCCTTGGCTCCGCTGCGGATCGAGACCCAGCCCGCGGCCAGGTTGATGATCACGGCGGGGATGAAGAACGGGCTGATCCGGCGCGGACCGCCCTTCAGCAGCTCGGAGTGCTCGCGCTCGATCGTCGCGAAGCCCCCGATGCCGCTGCCGATGTAGACGCCCACCTGCGGCGCGAGCGCGGGCGTCAGCTGGAGTCCGCTGTCCTTGAGCGCGAAGTCGGCGGCCGCGATCGCGAACTGGATGAAGCGGTCGACCTTCTTCACGTCCTTCTTCTCGATGAAGCGCAGCGGGTCGAACCCCTTGACCTCGCACGCGAAGTGGGTCGAGTGCTGCGACGCGTCGAAGAGCGTGATCGGCGCCGCACCGGAGCGGCCCGCGAGGAGACCCTGCCAGGTCTCTTCGGTACCGATCCCGAGCGGAGACACGAGCCCCACCCCGGTGACGACGACCCTGCGTTTGGGGGTCAAGTAGGTCCTTCGGCTGAGCGGAGCTACTTCTTGCCCGAGTGCTTCTCGATGTAGTCGATCGCTTCCTTGACGCGGGTGATCTTCTCGGCGTCCTCGTCCGGGATCTCGACTCCGAACTCCTCTTCGAGCGCCATCACCAGCTCCACGGTGTCGAGGCTGTCGGCGCCGAGGTCGTCGACGAACGAGGCCTCCGGCGTGACGGTCTCTTCCTCGACTCCCAGCTGGTCCACGATGATCTTCTTGACGCGATCGGCAACAGGCTCCATGCGGATTCCTCCGGAAAGCTCCCCTCACCCTGCCGGCGCTCGGGGAGGCTAACGATTCTACATGTGGAAACCGCCGTCCACTGCCAGCACCTGGCCGGTCACGTAGGCGGCGGCGTCGGATACCAGGAAGAGAGCGGCCCCGGCCACGTCCTCGGGCCTGCCGACGCGACCGAGCGGGATCGCCCCGAGCACCGCTTCCCGGGCCTTGTCGCTCATGGCGGCGGTCATGTCGGTCTCGATGAAGCCGGGTGCGATCGCGTTCGCGGTGATGCCGCGCGAGGCCACCTCGCGCGCGACCGACTTGGTGAAGCCGACGAGGCCCGCCTTGCTCGCAGCGTAGTTCGCCTGGCCCGCGTTGCCGCCGAGGCCCACCACCGAAGTGATCGTCACGATGCGGCCGCTCTTCTGCTTCAGCATCGGCTTGAGCACGGCCTGGGTGCAGAGAAACGCCCCCGTGAGGTTGGTCTCGATCACCTGCTGCCATTCGGCGTCCTTCATCCGCAGCAGCAGGTTGTCGCGCGTCACGCCGGCGTTGTTGACCAGGTGGTCGATGCGCCCGTGGGCGGCGAGGATCGCGGCTATGCCCGCTTCCACCGAGGCCCGGCTGGCCACGTCGAGTGCGAGCGCCTCGGCCCGCCCGCCCGCCGCCTGGATCTGCGAGACCGCGTCCGCGAGCTTCGCCGTGTCGCGCGCCGCGAGCACGACGTGTGCTCCGGCTGAGGCGAAGGCACGAGCGATTGCGAGACCGATCCCGCGTGAGGCGCCGGTCACCAGCGAGACCCGACCGTCGAGCAGACTCATCATCCCTCCGCGCCGGCCCGCAGGGCGGCGAGTGTCGCTTCGAGCGAATCGGGCGCGTCGACGTTCAGCACCCGCGCGTCTTTCGCGATCTTCCGGATCAGGCCGGCGAGCACGCTGCCCGGCCCCACCTCGACGAAGCTGGTGACGCCCTCGCGCACCAGCCGTTCGACCGACGCCTGCCAGCGCACGCTAGCCGACACCTGGCGCACCAGCCCCTCCCGGCAGGCGGCCCGGTCGCGGACCACCTCGGCGTCGACGTTGTTCACGAGCGGCGGCACCGGGTCGGAGAACGCAAGCGCCGCGAGCTCCGGAGCCAGGCGCTCCTGCGCCGGCCGCATCAGCGCGCAGTGGAAGGGTGCCGACACCGGCAGCGGCACGGCCCGCTTGGCGCCCTTCGCCTTGCAGAGCGCGGCGGCCCGCTCGACGGCGCCCTTGTGCCCCGCGATCACGACCTGCCCCGGCGAGTTCACGTTCGCGGGCGAAACCACCTCCCCCTGCGCGGCCTCGCTGCAGGCGGCCTCGATCGCGGAGAGCTCGAGCCCCAGGATGGCGGCCATCGCTCCGGTTCCGACGGGCACCGCCTCCTGCATGTACTGCCCGCGCCGGCGCACCGTGCGTAGCGCGTCGGCCAGCGAGAGCGAGCCGGCGGCTACGAGCGCGCTCCACTCGCCCAGGCTGTGGCCGGCCACCCAGTCGGGCCGGATGCCGCGCGCCACGAGCGGCCGCAAAGCGGCGATGCTGGTGGCCAGGATCGCCGGCTGCGTGTTCGCCGTGAGCTGGAGCTCGGATTCGGGCCCCTCGAAGCAGAGCCGCGACAGCGCAAAGCCGAGGGCCGCGTCCGCCTCGGCAAACACCTCTCGGCTCTGGGCGAAGGCCTCATCGAGCGCCCGGCCCATCCCGACCTGTTGGGAGCCCTGGCCCGGGAACACGAAAGCGAGGCTCAAGCGCCTGCCCCCAGCGGGGGGCTCGCCGCCTCGGGACTGGGCGTGCCTTCGGCCGCCCGCGCGAGCGTCCGCAGCTCGCTCTCGATCGCGGCGTTGACGCCGCTCCTGTAAAAGGCCGCGGCGGTGCGGATGCCCGCCTCGATCGCGCGCGCGCTCGACTTGCCGTGACCGATCACGCAGCAGCCGCGCAACCCCAGAAGCGGCGCGCCGCCGATCTCCGCCGGGTCGCTGCGCCGCTTCACGGCGTCGAACGCCGGCTTCAGAAACGGCGCGAGCAAGGCACCTCGCAGGCCCCGCGGCAAGCCGGCCCGGATCAGCTCGAACACCAGCTCGGCGGCCGTCTCGGAGGCCTTCAGCACGACGTTGCCCGTGAAGCCGTCCATCACCACCACGTCCACCTTGCCGGTGAAGAGGTCGTGGCCTTCCACGTTGCCGACGAAGTGGAGGCTCGAGCGCTTGAGCACCTCGTGCGCCTCGCGCACCAGCTCGTTGCCCTTGGTCTCCTCCTCGCCGACGCTCACCAGCCCCACGCGGGGGCGCGCGATCCCGAGCACACCGCGAGCGTAGGCGTTCGCCATGATCGCGAACTCCTCGAGGTGGCGCGCCTTGCACTGCGCGTTGGCGCCCACGTCGATCACCACCGTGCGGCCGTCGTGGTTCGGGACCACCGCCGCGAGCGCGGGACGGTCCACTTCCTCGAGCGTGCCGAGCACGCGCCGGGCGATCGTCCAGCAGGCGGCGGTGTTGCCGGCGGAGAAGAACGCGTCCGCCTGACCGTCGCGCAGGCGCTCGAGCGCCACCTGGATCGAGGAGCGCTTCTTGAGCGTGGCGACGCTCAGCTTCTCGGCCATTCCCACGGCGTCGGGCGCGTCGATCACCTCGAGGGCCGCCCCGCGCGCGTCCGCGCGGGCGATCTCCTCGCACAGCGTGCGCTCGGGACCGACCAGCGAAACCACGACCTCACGGCCGCGGCTCGCGCGGAGCGCCCCCTCGACGACCACGGCGGCGCCGTCGTCGGCACCGAGGGCGTCCACCGCCACGCGCGGGGCTCCCATGGCAGGTCGGCGAGAGCCCGCTACGCCTCTTCGCCTCCGGCGACGGCCTTGCCCTTGTAGTGCCCGCAGCGCGGGCAGACCCGGTGCGGCAGCTTGGGCTCGTGGCAGTTGGGGCATACGCTCAGCCCCGGAGCCTGCAGGTGATCGTGCGCCCGGCGACGGTCACGACGGGCTTTCGAATGACGGCGTTTCGGATTGGGCATCGGTGCTCCTAGTTCTTGTCGAACAGCTTGCGCAGGGGTGCGAGGCGCGGGTCCACCGGCTCTTCGGCCGGCGGGCAGAGGCAGGCCTGCCGGTTCAGGTCCTGCCCGCAGCTCGGGCAGCGTCCGCGGCAGTCCTCGCGACACAGCGGCTTCAGCGGCAGACCCAGCACGATCTGCTCGCGCATCGCCTCGCCCAGGTCCAGCCGCTCCCCGTCGTAGTACGCGACGACCACCTCGTGGTCGCTGAGCTCGACCTCCTCTGCCTGCTCCAGAGGCTGGTCCTTGGCCCGCGGCAGGTAGAAAAGATCGAGATCCTGTCCCACGGACAGGGGATACAGCTCGAGGCAGCGCCCGCACTCGGTGTCGAGCGAGCCCTCGAGACGCCCCCGGACGTGCAACGTGGTTCCGTCGACGAGATCAACGTGGCACGTGAGCCGCGCGCCCGGGCGCAGCACGACCTCCGGTTCACCCTCCAGGTGGAGGGAGGGCGCGTCGAGGGCCTCGTCCAGGTCGAGGCCCTCGTGTGGAATCCGGGGGATCTCTATGAGTAGCATGGGGACAACCGCAAACTTACAAATTCTACCGATCTTCCCGGTTCCGTCAAGGCAGGCGATTCCGGTCGAGCCCCGGGTCGTGCTGCTGATCGAGCCGCTCGAGCCATTCCAGGACCGCCGCATGCGCTTCGTCCGGCGTGGCGAACCACGCGACGCCTCTCGGGGCCTGGTGCCGGAACCAGGTCAGCTGCCGCTTCGCCAGGCGCATCGTCTCGGTGACGATCGAGCGCTCCGCCTCCGGGGCGGCGAGCTCGCCCCGCAGCACGCGCACGGCCTGGCGATAGCCGATCGCGGCGAGTGGCCTCGGCACGGCCCCGCCGCACGCCGCGAGCACGGCACGGGCCTCCTCCAGCAGCCCGCGCTCGAGCATCTGCCGCGTGCGATTCTCGACGGCGGCGCGCAGCCGTGCCCGATCCGGCGCCAGGCCGACGAGGAAGGTCCGGAAGCCCTCGAGCGGCCGGCTGCCGGCGCCGCGGTGGGCCGTGATGGGCCGCCCCGTCAGCCAGTAGACCTCGAGCGCCCGCACGATCCGGACACGGTCGTTGGCATTGATGCCCGCCGCCGCCGCCGGGTCCACGCGAGCCAGCAGGCGGTGCAGGCGCCGGTCGGAGAAGCGCCGGGCGAGTTGCTCGAGCCGCTGACGCAGCGCGTCGTCGCGCGAGGGAGCTTCGAAGAGACCCTCGAGCAACGCGCGCAGGTAGAGCCCCGAGCCGCCCGCCACGATCGGCAGCCGCCCGCGGGCCCGGATCTCGGCGATCGCGGACCGGGCCAGGCGCGCGTACTCGGCCGCCGAGAAGGCCGCGTCGGGCTCGGCGACGTCGAGCAGGTGGTGCGGGACGGCGGCCCGCTCCTCCGGGGTGGCCTTGGCGCTGCCGATGTCGAGGCCGCGGTAGACCTGCAGGCTGTCGCACGAGACGATCTCACCCCCGCGCTGCAGGGCGAGTCGCAGCGCGAGAGCGCTCTTGCCGGAGGCGGTGGGGCCGACGATCGCGACTAGAGCAGGGGCCAAAGCCGCCACAGCACCAGCAGCAGCAGCGCCGCGAGCAGCACGACCGCGCCCTTCACCTGCTGCCGCTCCGCGCGACTCACCGCGGCGGGCGCAGCTCCCGGACGAGCGCCGTCTCGTGGTCGGGCCCGAGCGTCCGCTTGACCGCGAGCAGCTCCGCGTAGAGTAGCTCATTCAGCGCCTCGACGAGCGCCGCGCGCCGCAGGTTCTCGGGCAGCCGTGCCAGGTTCCGCTCGAGCGCCGACTCCTCGAGCGCCCCGTCGCTGCGCAGTGCCACGTCCTGCAGGATCTCCGGCCGCGCCTGCCGCACGCTGCCCAGGTACTTGGCGAGCACGCTCTCGGCGATCGGGCCGACCTCCCGCACCATGTACGCGAGCACGCGCCGGTACATCTTGTTGAAGGAGTCGACGAGCGCCATCTCCGTGTCCTCGGGCACGAAGTCCTGGTCGAGCGCCCGCACCTTGCGCCCGCGCGAGCGCAGGATGCCCGTGGCCAGGAAGGCGTACAGCACCTTCTGCGTCTCGCCCTCGCCGGCCTCGCTTTCCCGGCACAGCTCGACGACACTCCTCTCGCCGTCCACGAGCGAGAGCACGTGCGCCTCCCACGGCTGCAGCAGGCCTTCGGGCGAGGTCGGTCCCGGCTCGAGCACTAGATAGCCGTCGAGCTCGCGCCCGCGCATGGCGGAGGCTTGGCCGGCCCGGCGCAGCCCCTCGAGCACCAGCGCGGTCACGTCGAGGTCGACCGTGATGCGCTCCTTCTCCGGCAGCACCGACTCCTCGAAGTGGAACTGGCCCTCGTCCCACTGGAAGACGCTGAAGACGATCTCGCTCACCTGGGCTTGCACCGCCGACCACAGCTCCTGGGGCGAGAGCGCTCCCGCCTCGACGAGCTCCCGCCCCTGCCTTCGCCCCTGCGCGAGCGCGCGCACGGAGGCCTCGTTCTGCTCGCGCGTGATCTTGCCCCCGCGCAGCAGCACCTCGCCGAGGCGGTCCGTGGGCAGGTTGCTGGACGCGAACACGACGCGGCCGGCCTTCAGGTAGAGCGCCTTGCGTGCCCCGCCCGAGGTGAGCGCCAGGATGCCCGTGGCCGCCCGCTCCTGGAGCTCGCGCAACAGCTCGGGCAGGGAAAGCCGTGCCAAGGTGCCCCGCAGGCCGCCGGGCACCGCGAAGGGCTCGAGACGTGTCGCGGGGGTGCTCATGCGCAGTCGGACGGCCCGAGGATTCTAGGAGGCGCCTGCGCGGGTGTCAAAAACCTCTGCGCCGGGCACGGGCTGGCAGGCTGCGGGCTGCGAGCGCAGCGGGATCCATTCCCGCGAAGCGAGCGGGGAGTCTCCGGGGGGCGGCGCAGCCCCCCCTCAGGTCAAAGGAGTCGCGAGCGACGTCACCGCGACGCCCGTGTAGTAGTGCTTCAGGATATCCTCGAACTTCGCTCCCGCCCGCGCCATGCCCGACGCGCCGACCTGGCACAGCCCCACGCCGTGGCCCCAGCCCTTTCCGGTGAAGACGAAGCGCTCGACGTCGCCTTGCGGGGCGCTCTCGCGGTGCAGCACGAACAGGCTCTCGCGCAGGCCGAGCCCGAGCCGCACGCGCTGGCCGCGCAGGTCGAGCTCGCCCAGAGAGCCCACGACGCGGAGCTCCACGACGCGGCCCGACACCCCGACTTTCGTCGGCACGAGGTCCAGCACGCGCCCGACGCTCCCGTAGCGCGCCACGGCACGTGCAACGTCGTCGGGCCGCAGGCGCACCTCCCATTGAGCGCCCGTGAGCGCCTCGTCGGCGCGCGCACGCTCGGTCGCGCAGGCGACACCGCGCAGGTACGGCGCGTCGTCTTCGAAGACCGCGGTGCCCTCTTCGGTGTGGCCACCACAGGTGGACGTGTAGAAAGCGTGGATCGGCCGGCCGCGCCAGGTCGCGACCTTCCCGCGCGTCTCCGCCACCGCTCGGTCGGTCAGCGGGTGCTCGGAAGCGGACCCCCGATACACCTGGCAGGCCGCGCTCGCGCACACGTCATAGCCTCGCGAAGAGTAGTCGCCGAGGTGAGCGAGCACGTAGCTGCGCGCGGCGACAGCCTGGGCCTTCTGGGCCTCGAGCTGGGGGAACGCCTCGGGCGAGAGCTCGTTCGGCACGACACCGCGCAGGTACGCCTCGAGCGACACAACGTTCACCACGCTGATCCGGGCCTCCTCGGCCGGCAGGACCTCCATCACGCCGCGATAGGGCGTCGCATCGACGGCGAGCTCGGCGGACGCGTCGGCAGGCTCCACCAGGGCCCGTTCGAGCTCGTCACCCGTCTCGAGGAGGCGAATCCTGCCGGCGTGGGTGGACGCCAGGAACGTGGCGCTCGGGAGCGAGCGAACGAGCGCGACGTTCTCGCCGACGGCGGCGCCGCGCACGCTCACGCCGCCGGGTGCGGCGATCACGGCCTGCTCGACCCCGGCCCTCACGCCCACACGTATCGGACGCAGGGCGGCGTCCTCGCGCGACAGCGACGCGTGCTCCGGGCCGAGCGCGGGCAGCGGGGCGTCGCGCATCGTGCGGCAGCTGGCCATCACGAGCCAAGCCCCAGCGACCGCCGCGGCCCAGGCCAATCCGGCGTGGTGAACGACTCGCGCTCGCGTCAAGAACCCTGCGGAGCCTCGTTGTAGAAGAAGCTCACAGTCATCGTCACGCGCGGCGGCCCGTAGTCGTCAGGAAGCGCCAGCAGCCGGCTGCTCGAGAGAGCGTTCTGCGCCGCCCGGTCGAGCGATGCCGTACCTGCCGACTTGACGAGCCGCAGCGCCGACATCGAGCCGTCCCGCTCGACGGTGAACTCGAAGTCGACGTGGCCGCGGGCGGCTCCGAAGAGCGCCGCCTGCGGGACGATCCAGTTCCTGTAGACCTCGTCCTTGAAGCGGTTGATCCAGAGCGTGAAGTCGGCGCCCTGGGGGTCGAAGTACAGACCCCCGACGTTCTGTCCCGTCCCGGTGGGGATCCCAGCGCGGGATTCGCGCTGCGCCCGCCGCGTCAGGCCCTCGACGGCGCCTTCGATCGAGGGGCCGATGGGCCCGCTCCCCGCCTGGCCGGAGCGGAGGCGCCCCCCCTCGTCCCCGCGCGGCTGCTGACCCAGGAGCCCCGGCGGCAGTCGGAGGCCCTGCCGGCCTGGTCCTTCCGAAGCACCCGCGGCCTTCTCCGCTGTTTCGACCGGCGCGGGCGTGGGGGCCGGAGGTGCTTGCGGTGCCGCGAGGGCGGGATTCCGCTCGCCCTTGGGCGCCTTGGTCAGATCGTCCTCCCGCCGCAGGATCATCGGCCCCTTTTGGCGCACGTCGGAGGGCGGCCCCACGCTGATCCGGTCCTTGGCCCGCGCCGGAGGGGGGGTCGGGACGGGCGTGGGGACCGGGCGCGGAACGGCGGAACGCCGGGAGGGTGGCAGCATCTCGCGCAGCATCGCCGCCGGCGGCAGGAACACCACGTCCTTGCGCTCCAGGGACTTGGGGTCGAAGACCTCCGGAATCCTCGGCTTCGGCGGGCTGCTGATCAGGATCATCAGAATCGTGAGGTGGAGGATCGCGGAAACAAGGAAGCCTTGTCGCTGGTTGAACCGCTGCACACTTCTCCTCGTGACCTCGCTCCTTTGACCCAGCAGGTTAACACGGGCGGTGACGCCGAATCAACCAATCCCTACCAGATCTTGGAGTTGAGGGGCGAGGCGCCCCAACCTATGGGGACGACAGGCGTGCAAAACTCAGTGTCCGGCGATGCGCTCCAGTATGGTCAGGGCCAGCCCCAACGCTCGGCGTCCATCGGACCCCGAAACCAGCGGCCGGGAGCGGTCCTGGACCGCCCTCAGGAAGGCCTCGATCTGGAGCCGCAGCGGCTCCTGGTCCGGGGCCCCGAGGCGAGTCGTCTGGATCCGTGGCGTCCCCCCTGCGTCGGCTTCGAGCCTGTAGACTTGCGCCTCCCGGGCGCTGAAATCGGCCGAGACGTACGTCCGGGGTGCGAAGACGCGGAACTTGCGCACTTTCTCGACCGAAACCCGGCTCGCGGTGAGATTGGCGATGAGGCCCGAGGCAAAACGCAGCCGCGCGTTGGCGATGTCCACGCGCGGCGTCAGCACGGGCACCCCCACCGCCTCGATCTGGACAGGGTCCGAGCCGTCGAGGGCCAGCACGATGTCCAGGTCGTGGACCATCAAGTCCAGCACCACGTCGACGTCGAGGCTGCGCGGCGAGAACGACCCCAGTCGGTGCACCTCGACGAAGCGTGCCCCGCGGCCCGCAGCGAGGAGTGCCTCGGTCGCGGGGTTGAAGCGCTCGATGTGCCCGACCTGGAGCACCCTGTGCCGGGCCTCCGCGAGTGCGATCAGGTCGTCAGCTTCCGCGAGCGTGGGGGTCATCGGCTTCTCGACGAGCACGTCCCGGCCGGCCTCGAGCGCCTGCCGCGCCACGGCGTGGTGGGACACGGTGGGCACGGCAACCGAGACGGTGTCCGTCTCGGCGAGCAGCGTCTCGAGATCGGGGCACGCCCGGCAGCCGTGCTCCGCGGCGACCGCGGCGGCGCGTCCCGCGTCCGTGTCACAGACGCCCACGAGCGTCGCCCCCGGCGTCGACGCCCATACCCTCGCGTGGTGACGCCCGAGGGCGCCCACTCCGACGACACCCGCGCGGACGGCTTCAAGCATCGGCCCCACCAGGCCGCGCGCCGGGCTCGAGGCCGAAGACGGCCACCCGCTCGGCCTCGGCGCGCTCGAGGAAGGCAGGACGGTCGAGGAGCAGGGTGCGGCCGGCGTCGACCGCCAGCACCCGCGCCCCCGCCTCGTGCATGGCGTCGAGGGTACCCGGTCCCACCACGGGCACGTCGAAGCGCATGTCCTGCTTCGGCTTCGCGACCTTGACCACCGTGGTCCCCGGTCCGGCGATGCGCCCGGCGCGGCGGATCGTCTCGTCCGTGCCCTCCATCGCCTCGAGCGCCACGGCGGCTCTGCCCTTGACGACCGCCGTCTGCCCGAGGTCCATCCCCGCGAGCGCGCGGGCGACGTGCTCCCCGTAGGCGACGTCCTTCTGCTCGTCGCCATCGGGCCGGCGTTTTGTCATCGGCCCCGGCAGCGCCAGCTGGTCCTCCAGGAACGCGACCGAGGGCAAGAGCGTGATTCCGTCGCGCGCGAGCGCGTCGGCCACGGCCCCGATCAGGCTGTCCGTGTTCCGGAACGCGAGCCGCGCCAGCAGGCCGACGAGCTTCAGGTCGGGCACGATGTCGGAGAAGATCTGCCGGTGCTGGACCTGCCCCGCCATCACCGCCTCGCGCGCCCCGGCGCGCTGCAGGATCTCGATCGCCGTCCCGAGCTGGCCGAGCGAGATCCAGTGCATCTCGTCGACATAGCGCTCGAGCTCCGGCGACGTCTCCTCGCGCAGCGCCAGCGCCACCACCCGGCGCCCGGCCCGCCGCGCGCCGGCAGCAGTGAGGAACGGAAAGCGGCCGTTGCCGGCGATCAGGCCGAGCGGCGCTCCAGCCATGGGCGGCGCAGGGGCGCCTCTTTCGGCCACCGCCGCGCTAGCCCTCGTCCTCGTCGTCCGCCGCCCCGCGGCGACGCTCGAGGACGACACCGCGCTTCGAGGCGCGCACGAACTCCACGAGCATCCGCACCTCGTCGGTCATCGGCGCTTCCGCCTCGATCCGCCGCAGCGCCTCGGCGAGCGGCAGCTGTGGCGTTTGCAGCAAGCGGCAGGCCCGCTTGAGCGCGGCGATCTGCTCCTGCGAGAAGCCGTGCCGCCGCAGCCCGACGCTGTTGAGCCCAAGAAAGCGGGCCCGGTTCCCCACCGTCAGCGAGAACGGCAGCACGTCCTTGGTGGCGACCGTGCCCCCGCCCACGAACGCGAAGGCACCCACGCGGCAGAACTGGTGGACGCCCGAGAGCCCGCCGAGCGTCGCGTGGTCCTGCACCTCCACGTGACCCGAGAGCGCCGCCGAGTTCGCGAGGATCGTGTGGCTGCCCACCCGGCAGTCGTGGGCGACGTGGGCTTGCGCCATGAACAGGTTGGAGGAGCCGATCCGCGTGAGCCCGCCCCCGCCGGCGGTCCCGCGGTGGACGGTAGTGCCCTCGCGGAAGACGTTTCGGTCGCCGATCTCGACGCGCGAGTCCTCGTTGCGGTACTTGAGGTCCTGGGGCGCGAGGCCGATCGAGGCGAACGGGAAGAAGCGGTTGTACTCACCGATCCGCGTGCTGCCCTCGATCACGACGTGCGAGTCGAGCACACTGCCGCGGCCGAGGCTGACCCCGGGACCGACGATCGAGAACGGGCCTACCTGGACGCCCGGCGCGAGCCGCGCGCTGGGCGCCACGCGGGCGAGACGGTCGATCGCCGGGGCCGCGAGCGTCGCCACCTGCAGCAGCAGCCGCGCCTCCGCCGCGCGCGCCTCGCCCACCCGCACCTCGCCGCGGAAGCGCGCGAGCGCGCCGCGGCGGCGCTCGAGCTGGATCTCGAGCCGAAGCTGGTCGCCGGGCACGACCGGCCTGCGGAACTTCGTGTCGTCGAAGCCGACCACCCGGATCTCGAGCGCGCGGGGGTCGGGCGCCGTCGTGAGCAGCCAGATCCCCGCGGCCTGGGCCAGCGCCTCCAGGATCAGCACCCCGGGCATCACGGGCTGCTGCGGGAAGTGGCCGGCGAAGAAGTCCTCGCTGCCGGTGACGTTCTTCACCGCGACCAGCCGCCCGCCCGCGTCGTGCTCGAGGATGCGGTCCACGAGCACGAACGGGTACTGCGTCGGGATCTGGCGGACGAGCCGTCCGATCTCGCCTGAAGTCACGCCACCCTGCGCCCGACGCTCCTGGGCTACGGCTTGGGCGCCGGCGGCTTGGGCGCCGGCGGTGCCACCGCGGCGGCCGGCTTGGCCTTCTCCGTCTCGTCGGCCTTGGCGATCACGTCGCGCGTGATGTCGAAGTCCTTGTTGATGGTGTAGGCGACCTGCGAGTCGAGCACCAGGTCGAGGTTCTTCTCCTTCGCCACCAGCTCGACCAGCGGGCGGACCTTCTGCTGGAACTCGCCGTTGATCCCCTGGGCCTGCTGCTGGGCGCGCTCGCGCATGCGGTTGATCTCGGCCTGGCCGTCCTCGAGAAATGCCTGCCGTTCGCGCGTCTTGCGCACGATGTCCTGCTGCTTCTTGTCGCGCGCCTCGGGGCTCAGCACCGCGCCCTGTTTCTCGAGCTCCTCCTGGAGCGTCTTGAGCGCGGTGTCCAGCTTGCCGAGCTCGGTCTGCTTCTTGGTCGCCTCGGCGTTGATCTCGGTCTGGAGCTTCTCGAGCTGCGAGGCGTAGCTCTTGCCCAGCAGGCTCTCGGCCGAGACCCGTGCCATGTCGATCACGGCGATGCGCGGCGAGCGGGCGGGCTCCTGCGCGTATGCCGCACCCGCGGCCACGAGCGCTCCAGACAGGATGCTGACGAACGTCTTCTTCATGTCTTCTCCTTAGAAGGTGGTACCGACGGCGAACTTGAAGGTGGTGTAGGGCGTGTACAGCTTCTCGATCGGGGTCTGGCGGTTCGGGTTGATCGCGTAGATCAGCCGGAACGGCACGTTGAGCACCGGCATGATGAAGCGCAGCTCAGCGCCCGTCGAGATCCGGAACTCGCTCACGTCTATCGACTGCCCCTCGAGAAATGCCTGGCCCGCGTCGAAGAAGAGCAGCGCGCGCAGCGGGCCGAACACGTCGAAGTAGTACTCTGCGTTGAAGAGCCCGAACTTGTTGCCGCCGAGCACCCGGCCCTGCGAGTCGACCGGGCCCACGCTGCGGATCTGGTAGCCGCGGATCTGGGTCTCGCCGCCGAGGAAGTAGCGCTGGTAGAGCGGCAGCACCTGCGTGTCACCGTACTGCTGGATGAGCGCCGCCTCGGCGCGCATCCCGAGCGACATCTTGCGCCCGACGGGCAGGTACACGATCGCCTCGAGACTCGGGCGGTAGTAGTTGACCGTGCCCCCGAGCGGCCCCCCCGCGAACATGAAGGTGGCCGTGTGGCGCATCCCGGCGCGCGGGGTGTAGGGGTTGTCGACCGTGTTGTAGACCAGGTTCGGCGTGATCCGGCTCTCGGTGCGCTCGCCGTAGTCCCCGAACAGCAGCGGGTCGTAGGCCGGACCCGTGGTGATGCCGCCGGCGCCGGGGAAGAACGGGTTCGTGACGTCGGCCGGGTCGGCCTGGGAGAGCTTGATCACTTCGTAGGTGTAGTTCAGGAACGCGCGCGACCACTTCCCCACCAGGAAGCCGGTGACCAGGCTGGCCCCGGTGCTCTCCTGCGTGTAGCCCGCCACGTTGGCGTAGCTGTAGTAGGTGATCTTGCGCTTGAACAGGTCGGCGCCGGCCGTGATCGGACGGTCGAGGAAGTAGGGCTCGCTCACCGAGAGCGAATAGTTCTTGGTGCGGCTGCCGCTCTGGACGTAGATCTGGAACGTCTCGCCCGCACCCAGGAAGTTGGTGGTCGAGAACGAGGCGTTGATGAAGGTGCCCTCGTAGCCCGAGACGCCGCCGCCGAAGGTGAACTGGTTGCGGTTCTGCTCCTCGACCTTGAAGGTGACGTCGACCTTGTTCTCCGCGTCCTCGCTGGGCTTGATGTCCGGCGCGCTCTCCATCTGCTTGAAGTAGCCGAGCTGGTTGACGCGCTTGATCGACATCTTGAGCGCCTCGGTGTTGAAGACGTCGCCCTCGTTCATGTAGATCTCGCGCCTGATCACCTTGTCGCGCGTCGAGTCGTTGCCGATGAAGTTGAGCTTGCCCAGGAAGTACTGCTTGTCCTCCTCCATCTTCACCGTGACGTCGACCACCTTGCGCTCGGCGTCGGGCTTGCGCTCGGTGCCGCCCGTCCACTGGAAGTAGCCGAGCGAGCCGTACACGTCGCGCAGCTTCTCGTAGGCCTTCTTGAAGCGCGAGTCGTTGTAGACGTCGCCTTCCTGCATCTTGAAGTAGCTGCGGACGAAGTCCTCCTTCAGCACCGTCAGCCCCTCGAACTTGAGGGCGCCCATCTTGTACTGCGCGCCCTCGCTCACCGGGATCTCGAGCTTCATCAGCTTGACCGGCTTCTTCTTGAAGAAGCCGGACTTGCCGTCGCTGTAGCTGATGCGCGGC
>Ga0214473_10001384_pt1 | contig 32207 bp, 33 predicted proteins | sample RVTome_7_FD_203509 | JGI IMG/M metagenome (GOLD analysis project Ga0214473, IMG submission 203509) | Soil microbial communities from uranium-contaminated site in the Upper Colorado River Basin, Wyoming, United States - RVT98D197 | ecosystem: Environmental > Terrestrial > Soil > Contaminated >...
GGATTGGCTACCCGCTGGGTTCCACTGAAAGGTTTCCGCCTTCGTGTGTCCACTACATGCTTTCCCCTTTCCCAGGCTTTGCCTGGCGCACCGCCCCTACGTCCCCCTGACCGACTGCCTTCGGTCTCCACTATTGCCCTTTACGCGATGAAACCGAGGCCGTCGGCGGGTGATCGCGGTTCCGCTGAACGGCCTGCGGGCCGTGGCCGGGTGCAGCGCCTGGTTCGGCTTCGCTCCGTGATTCAGCACCTGCGTCTCCACTTGTCACGGTAGCTTGGTGGAGCAGGGATCGGTTGCTCTGGCTCCCCCGTTCTCTCGGCGATGAAAGTGCTCGCGTCGCCATTCTTGATCCTGATCTTGCCTGCGAGACGGCCGTCCTTGCGGAGCCGTACGCTGCCGGTACCAAACACAGGGTCGTACTCCCACGCTCCTTCCCACGTGAACGACACGCCGCCCTTCGTGGGCTTGCAGTTCACATAGGCGAGAAGAACGAACATTCTCAGCCGGTCCGCGTACCCGGTCAAGGAGATCAGCGCCGTGCCGACGACATCGAGCTCTTCGTTCCCCCACTGAGAGGTGTCGATGATCCGCCACCAACCGCGGTACTCGGGGGAAATCTCATCCCCCATCATCGAGGCCATCGTCTCCGACCCGCTGAACGCTCGACACTACATGCCTCGCCCATTAGCCGCGGTCTCCCGCTTGGCAGATCGGCCTCGTGGCCGCGGTCGTGTGGATGCCTCTGTTCCGCCAGCTGATTCCTTGGAAGTGGACGGTCACCTTTTCCCTCATCTCCTGACGGCGTGCCGCAAAATCCTTCACTCGTCGAGCGTTGGCCCCAGAGGGGTGGGGAAAACCAAAGAGGCACCGGTCCGCCGACAACGCGCCGAGGTCGCAAAGGTGTTGGAGCGCAGCAGATACCGCGTTGCCGAGCGGTATAACGAGCGCATGGGGTACGTTCGTGAGCTCGGGCGCCAAAACCGACTCAAGGCACTCCCGCAGAAATTGATTCCGAAGCATGTCCGGTCCATGACCGGTGTAGTTCCGTCCATTCACGAACACCGGGTAACGAATCGCCGACCCAGTGTGAACCAAGGCGGCCTGCAGTGGTCGATCCGTGCCAACTGGGAGCGCGCGGCCGAGATCACCTGGCAGACCTACATCCAACTCACGCAGGCGTGACAGAGAAAACACCGTGAGTTTCCGCATCCGCCAATTCGCTGCGCCTTGCGGAAGCGACCGACCTCGAACTCGCACGAACACAAGACAGGGGTAGTCCGGTGAAGATGGCGCAGGTGCGCTCTCCACACCTGTATGGCTCGGAATCGCTCAGCGCTTGCCCGTTTCATTGTTATGTTCGGCCTCGTCAAGAAGCTCAGCGAGGTCGCGAATGATGTCCTCAAGTCGCCGATTGGAAAGTGAGCGCGGCGGGTACTGCCACCCCGCCCGCTGCGCGTTCAAGCTCGTGTTGAACATCCCGATTACCCGCGCCTTTGTCCACTGCTTGTCCAGCGTGAGCGGCGAGATCGCACTGAGCTCAGGCTGTAGCACCCATCCCTCGCCCGTAACGTCAACAATATTGAAAGTGCGTCCGACAGGGAGCGCGACTTTGCGCAAACGGCGCTCGAACTGTTGCGAACTTGCGTCGGCGACCAACTCGCCATCGAGGTCGCAGATGATCGGAAAGCGTGGACGGCGGGACATGTATCTGAGTGCGCCCATGGCTTGGTCAGTACCACGGCTTATGCAACGAATGGAACTTTCCAGGCGATGAATTCATCTGCATGCGTCGAACGACCTCGGTTGGTTGCGCCCTCGCCACCCTTGGCCATGGTCTTAGCCAATTCGACGCAGGACTTGGAAGAGCCGATCGTGGATGTCGACGGTAATCCCGTATTCGGCTTGTACTTTTGCAACGGCGTCTGCACTTTCCTGCGGATCGTTGCCAAAGGACACGAAGTCCGAAAGTCGGGTCTCATCGGTGACGAGTGCTCCGCTCACCTGGAAGATTCGATCAAGGAAACCGTCGACGAATTCTGGGGTGAACTTGTCGATCTCGGCTTGTGGCGCGAGAACGATCTTCCCGGTCCGCATGCGCCTGCGAAGGCGGGCGGCGTCGAGGTCTCTAACCTTATTGCGCATAGGACTCGAGATGCGGCCCTTCTTACACTGTTGGCTCTGCCAGGTTGGCTCTCTCAGCCGAACGGCCTGCGCATCAGCCGCGCGCGGCTTTCTTGCGCGGCGGCTGCATGCGCTTGTTCGGCGGTTCGTGGCGGCTCGTGCGTGGTTCGGCTGCGCCAGCCCTCGGCTTTGGGCGGCGCGCCGGGGTTCCGTGCAGCATCCCCTCGACGCTGATGTCCTCGTCGACGTCAGGCCAGTGCACACCTTGGCCCGTGCCGATCAACCGGAAGTTCGCGCGCTGCGTCGCGGTTGCCTCGGCGAGGCGCCATGACCATGCCAGCGGCACGCTGATGACGCGGCCATCCGCGAGCTGCGCGATGATCTCGTCCTCGGTGACTCGTAGCTGCTCTATACGCGGGTCGCTGCTAGCCACAGTGTTCATGCCATGCCTCCAGAATGCTGGCGCGATGCGTCCTGATGATGCGCCGAATCATGTTCAACTCTCGTGCGCCGAAGCCATGACTGCGAGCCAGCCCGAGCGGCTCAAGCCAGAACTTGCAGGTCCTGTTCTCGCGCTCCACGTGAACATGCGGCGCCTCGCTGCAATCGAAGCTGGTGAAGAAGAACCGATAGGGGCCGGGGATGCCCTGGATTCGTGGCATTCAGGCGCGTCGCTCCTCCAGTGGCACAGACCATAGCATATCTCGCCTACTCAGGCCCAACCGAGCCGCCGAAGACCGGAACTCAGGCGCGGCCCGCCAAGACGCGATGCCACGACTTACCGGATGCCTCGGTCGTGGGCTGGGCCTGCCCCCCCATAAGCACTAACCTATGATGCCCGGGCCCCGTCCAGTGTGGGCGGCACGGCTGACCAGCACCGATGGCGTGCCTACGCTGGTCAGCCACAATTGGTGGACGGCTCGGGTGGCACCGACGTGGAGCAGCCGGCGCGAGGCCGGGGTGTCGGGAAAGTTGGCCATGCTGGTCTCGACCAGTATCACATAGTCGAATTCCAGGCCCTTTACTTGTTCTATCTCGGTCACTTCGACCCCAGGAGCGAAGGTGAAGTCCTGATTCTCGACCTGCCGCAGGCGCGGCACCTCACCTGTCGTCAGGCCACGATAGTAGAGGGCGCTCTGCTCGCGCGAGCAGGTGAGCACTGCCACCGACGCGAAACGTTCCTTCCAAAGCAACTCTTTCAAGGCGTCCGAAAGGAAGGCGACGCAGGCACCGTGGTCGGTGAAACGGAAGAACTCTACGGCAGGCCCGGAACGGGTGGTCAGCGGCGGCACGTCGTCCTCTCGCAAGTCGCCCAGAACAGCGACGGCGAATTCCGCAATCTCACGCGAGCAGCGGTAACTCACGCGCAGCGTGTTGAGCTCCGTCCCGTCCAGCCCCAGATCGCGGAACAGACCCACCCACGAGGTAAACCCGGCGTCTTTCATGATGTGCTGCTGCGTGTCCCCGGCGAGGGTGAGGCTGTGCCGTTCATCCAGACAGCCCAGCAGCACCTGCACCTCGACCGGTGAGAAGTCCTGCACCTCATCTACGGCGATGTGGCGATAACGCAAGGGCTTGTTGCCGCGCGGAATGGGGCCGACCCGCAACTGCCATGCACGCAGAAGAAGCGCATCGTCCTCCGGGTCGAGCTCGGCCTGCACCGTGGAATCGCCTGCCATCCACGCCGTCAACTCCTCGTGGCGGTCGCGGTTCCACGCCGCCGCCCGCGACAACTCCTCGGCCTTGAACGCATCCGGCGCCCGCTCTGCGAACACCTCTTCCAACACCGCGGGTTGACTGAGCACGCTGGCCCAATCGTCTACGGCTTGTTCGGGGCGAGCAGGTCCCTGCACGCGCTGCACCTGTCTTTCGAGCGCCACCAGCAGCGCCGGATGAAGTTTCAGGCGCTGTACCACGGCCGGTGTATCCTCACGCACCTGCCGCGGCAGCTTGGGGAAGAGGCGGCGTGCCTGTTCAGTCGCCCACTCGCGGAAGGTGCGTACCTGAACGTGCTGAACCCCCAATGCGGGAAGTACATGACTGACGTAATCCCGCAACGCCGGCGAAAACACGACCACCAATGTCTGCGTCGAGTCCACACCGGGATCCTCGTACGCCAGGTAGGCGATGCGGTGCAGCGCCACCGTTGTCTTGCCGGATCCCGCCGTTCCGCGGATGATCACGAATCCGCCCGAGGCCCGCGTGATGAGCTCGAACTGCGTTGGATCTATCAAGCCGGCGATGTCCGGCAGGTGTTTGTCCGCACCACGGCGCCTGCCGTGCGGATCGGTGCCCAGCCGCCGGTGTGCGCCCTCACCTGATTGGTGGGCACGCAAGGCCGCCCCTTCGCCACCGGCCAGCCGCCGCACCTCGATCTGCGCCTGCTGCCAGCATGCCGGGTCGTGCTCGTCGCGCGAGAAGATTCCCTCCGGCGCCTCGATCCGCCGCAGCACCTGGTTGCGGATGGTCACCGTTCGGCGAGCGATGACTTCGCCGTTGATCTGACGGCCCGCGATCTCCTCCTCGTATACCTCGTCTTGCTGGTAGCGGTAGAAGATGCGCGAAATGGGGGCGTTGCGCCAATCGACTATGTGCACCCCCCGCTGCAGCCAGGTCGCTTTCCCGAGCAGCACCTCACGCACTATCCGCCCCTCGCGCAGGCGCATGTGAGCGAAATAAGGCGAATCGCGGTCCACCTGCGGCGCCTGGCGCGAGGCTCGCAGTTGTCCCAGGAGCGCCGACTGCCGATGCCACTGCTCCAGAAGCGCCGGCTGATCCTCCTGCTTTGCGCCTTCGTTCATCATCTCACGCAGGCGCGCCAGCTCCGCCGTGATGGACCCTTCGGACGGCGGGGTCACAGCCGGTGGCGCTTCGAGCGCCGCCTTAACCCGTTCGAGTTGGTTCAGTTCGTCGCTGACAACCGGATGCAACACGATTTGCCATCCTAACGAGTTACGCGATCACCTGCCAGTCGCTGGCCGTCCAAGGTGTGTGTTGGCCGGCCGCTGTGCTACAGGCGATGCATGGTGAGCGATAGCGAACAACATGCGGAGCATCCCGATGATAACAGATTGGGAAACGAAGCGATCTGGGCGCAGAAGCGGCGGCTGGTGGTAACCCGTTCATGGCCAGGTGAGCGGCGGGCATCGCCAAGTTTGCCGCCGGCCCGCCTCTCGCTTATAGTCAGAACCCATGCTCGACGCGCAAGCCGAAAAGGCCATCGCTCAGCTGGTGGAGCAAATCCGTGTGGTCTTCGGCAAGGAGCTGCTCAGCATTACTCTGTACGGCAGCGCGGCCGGCGAGGATTTTGTCCCCGGCAAGTCCGATCTCAATCTGGCCATCGTAGTCGAGAAGGTTTCCTTCGCCCAGCTGAAAGCCCTGCACAGACATTTGCCCCGATGGCACAAGCTCGGCGCCGCGGTACCGGTGTTGTTCGACCGGCATTTTCTGGAAGAAAGCCGCGACGTCTTCCCGATGGAATTCCAGGACATCAAGGAGCTCCATCGTGTGCTTTACGGCGAAGAGATCTTCTCGCGCCTGGAGTTCGATAGCCGCCACTTGCGCTATCAGGCGGAGCATGAAGCCCGGAGCAAACTGCTGCGCCTGCGCGCCCTGTACGCCGAAGTTGGCGCCGATCGCAAACGGCTGGAAGGCTTGATGCTCGACTCCGCCAAGACCTTCATCATCATCATGCGCAACTTCATCCGCCTGCAACGGCGCGAGGCCCGCACCCGTTATCTCGCGGTGCTCGATCAGTTCGAGCGCGACTTCGGCCAGGCCTTTCCGACCATTCGCCACTTGCTCATGGTCAAGCTCGGAACGGCGCATTGGGCCAATGGCATCGACGAAGATTTTCGCGCTTATCTGGACGAAGTCGAGCGGCTGATCGATCTCATCAACCGTTCGCTGCCGGCAACGGAAGCAGTTGGCGCCAGCAGCTGAAAGCTCAAAGTGAACAGCATCAGAACTCCGGCTTTCAGCTTGCAGCTTTTCGCTTTGAGCTTGGGGCTCTTCGCTGTGGCGCTGTTGCCCCTCGCAAAGGCGGCGGAAGTGGAACCGACGCTTCCCGCGCCGCGTGGATACGTCTCCGACTACGCAGGGGTGATCGATGGCCCAACCACTCGCCACCTGGAGGGGCTGATTGCCGAGCTGAAGCAAAAGACCGGGGCTGAGATCGCGATCGTCGTGGTCAACTCTACCGCACCACTGACGGCATTCGACTATGCCATGAAGGTGGCCGAGGCGTGGAAACCCGGGGCTGAAGGCAAGGACAACGGCGTGGTGTTCCTGGTCGCCGTCAACGATCGCCAGCTGCACGTGCTGACGGGCTATGGCGTCGAGGATGTGTTGCCTGACGGTCGCGTCGGTGCCATCCGTGACCGTATCTTGCGGCCGGCTTTCCGCAGCGGTGACTATTCCGGCGGTATCCGCGCCGCGACGGAGGAGATGGCGGCACTGATCGCGCGGGAGGCCGGGGTGCGTCTGCAAGGGGCACAACCGCCGCGGGCCAGCCGCCGCGTTCCCGAGCCCATCGTGTCCGGGCTGGTGCCAATCCTGCTGCTGATTGCGCTTGCCTTGCTGTTCTTCCGTTTTCCTTTTCTACCCCTGTTCATGGGTCCAAGCTCTCGTCGTGGAGGCGGTTTCGGCGGTGGCTTCGGAGGGCTGGGCGGATTTGGCGGCGGCGGCTTCGGAGGCAGCGGAGGAGGCTTTGGCGGATTTGGCGGCGGCGGCTTCGGAGGCGGGGGCGCGGGAGGTGACTGGTAACAGTGAATGGGTTACTGGTTTCTGGTCTCTGGTTTCTAGTTTGCCGAACCAGAAACTTCAAACCGAACTTAACTTAGCGGAGGCGAGATGAGGCAAAGAGTGGCGTGTCTTTCATTGGCAATGGTGCTCATGGCTCTGACCGGCTGTGGCTACAACAGTATGGTCTCAATGCGCGAGAACATCGATGCGGCGTGGGCCCAGGTGGAAAACCAGCTGCAAAGGCGCAATGACGTGATTCCCAACCTGGTGGAGGTCACCAAGGGCTACGCCGCGCACGAAAAACAGATCTTCGATCACATCGCCGAGGCCCGCTCGCGCATGGTCAGCGCCGGCAGCCGCGAGCAGAAGATCGACGCGGCAAATGATCTGACTTCGGCGCTGTCGCGGTTGTTGGTGGTTGCCGAACGCTATCCGGACTTGAAAGCCAACGAGCAGTTCGCCCGCCTCTCCGACGAGCTGGCGGGCACGGAGAACCGCCTGGCAACCGAACGCCGCCGCTTCAACGAGGCGGTACGTGAGTACAACACCTACATCAAGCGCCTGCCACAGAACCTGACGGCACGACTGTTCGGCTTTACCGAGCAGAAGTATTTCGAGGCGCCTAAGGAGGCGCAGCAGGTACCCAAGGTGCAGTTCTAGCGGCAGAATTCGCCAACGGCGGCAGCCGGAGACTCGAAGCCCCCGGCTGAGTCGCTCCAAGTCGGCTGGAAGCCGACTCCGTCTGGAGTCCTGGTGCCTCAGCCGCACTGGCCGCGCTGGCGCAGCAGGTGATCGGCAAGGACCAGACATGCCATGGCTTCAACGACCGGGACGGCGCGGGGTAGGACGCACGGGTCGTGACGGCCGCGGGCCTGAAGCGTCACCGCCTGACCGCTGCGATTCACTGTCTGTTGCGGCTGGCTGATGGTGGCGGTGGGCTTGAAGGCGACACGAAATACGATGTCTTCGCCGTTGCTGATGCCACCCTGAATACCGCCGGAACGGTTGCTGGCGGTACGCACGCGGCCGGCAGCGTCGGTAGTAAAGGGATCATTGTGCTCGATCCCGGTGAGCGCGGTGCCGGCAAAGCCGCTGCCGATTTCGAAGCCCTTGGAAGCCGGTAATGACATCATGCCACGCGCCAGGTCGGCCTCCAGTTTGTCGAATACCGGCTCGCCCAAACCGGCGGGCACATTACGACACACACACTCAACCACGCCGCCAAGCGAATCGCCGGCGCGCCGGGCCTCTTCAATGCGGGCGATCATCTGCTCCGCGGCAACCGCATCCGGGCAGCGTACGATATTGGATTCGACTTCCGCCAGGGTGACCAGGGATGGATCGACCGCCGCCGTGAGCGTATGAACCCGGCGCACGTACGCCAGAACTTCGATATGCGCACTGACCCTCAGGAGCGTGCGCGCGATTGCGCCGGCGGCCACGCGGCCGATGGTCTCGCGTGCCGACGCCCTGCCCCCGCCTTGCCAGTTACGAATACCGTACTTGGCCTCGTAGGTGTAGTCCGCATGAGAGGGACGAAAGGTGTCCTTGAAATCGGCATAGGCGGCGGGACGGGCATCGGTGTTGCGCACCATGATCGCGATCGGCGAGCCGAGGGTCAGGGATTCGAAAACGCCGGAAAGAATCTCCGCCCGGTCAGGTTCGTCACGGGGGGTGGTGATGGCACTCTGGCCCGGCCGGCGGCGGTCAAGGTCGCGTTGGATCTCGTCAACCGAGAGCGGCAGGCGCGGCGGGCAGCCGTCGACGACGACCCCGACCGCGCCGCCGTGCGATTCTCCAAAAGTGGTGACGCAAAACAAGCGCCCGAAGCTTGAACCCATCGCCGGCAGTGTACGCAACTAGGCAGGCGGGGACAAGCGCGCCTCGCGCCGTAGCCTGCGCCGTATCTCTACTCTTCGATGCGCACGATGCCGCGGCACAAGGCGAAACGGACCAGGTCGGTCTGATTGCGCAAACCGAGCTTCTGGAAAGCATTGGCGCGGTGCGTCTCTACCGTACGCCGGCTGATGCCGAGCCGCTCCGCGATCTCGGCATTGGTGCGACCTTGAGCGCCGAGCTGCAGTACTTCGCGCTCACGGGTGGTCAGGGAATCATAGGCGTCCGCAGCGCTGCGCTTGGCCTTCTCGATGTAGGCCTGGATCGCGCCTCCCGACAGCGGCGGGCTGAGGAACTGCTCCCCGTTGAGGGCCGCACGCACAGCTTCCACCACATCCACGCCGGCCGAGCCTTTGAGCACGTATGCGCTGGCACCATTGCGCAATGCTTCCACGACGTAGGCCTCATTCGCATGCATCGATAAAACCACGATCCGCGTCGCCGGCACTCGCTTGCTCAGCTGTCGAATTACTTCAACGCCGTTCAGGCCCGGCATCATCAGGTCGAGGATGAGGACACCCGGACGCAGGCGTTCGACCTCGGCCACAGCCTGGAAGCCTTCAGAAACCTCGCCCACGACAGTAAAGTCCGATTCTGCTTCAAGCAGGCGCCGCAACCCCAACCGCACCACATCGTGATCATCTGCAATCAGAATCGTGACCACTGCAACTCTCCTCCTGAGTTCCGGCAGACGTGTTTGGAAGCCTGTCAGTCGGGTCGCGCGACTCAGTCAATCATTCGGAACGCTAATCGGCCGACTTCTATATCATGCCTTGGTGAACACAACCAGCAGCGTCTATCCGTAAGATTACGGAGTTGTACGCACGCGGTGACGGGGTCAATCGTGGGCCGGCAGTTCGGCGCACAATTGCGTCCCGCGTCCGGGCACCGATTTCACCGTCAAGCTGCCACCCAGGAGGAAGGCGCGCTCGCGCATTCCAGGCAATCCACTGGTCCGACTGACTCCCAGACTCGTGGCGGAGTCGAAACCAACGCCGTTGTCTTCCACCAGCAGGTGCAGGGTGTCAAGTGCCAGCCACACCCGCACGAACACCTGATCTACCCCGGCATGGCGCGCCACGTTGGTGAGCGCCTCCTGAATGATGCGGTAAGCGGCCGTCTCGACTTCCGGCGGGAAGCGCTGTTCGAGGCTCTGCTGTTCAAAAACGACCTGGACATTTGTCTGGGCGGTGTGGCGGTCAAACAACCACAGCAGCGCCGAGATCAGGCCGAAATCATCCAACATGGCTGGGCGCAGATCGAGAGAGAGGGCGCGAACCCTTGCGACCAGTGCGTCGATCAACTTGTCGGCCTCGGCCAGCTGATCAACAGCTATAGCGGCAGGCACACGCCGGACAGCCTCGATCACGAACTTGAGCCCGGTGAGCTGTTGGCCGACTTCATCGTGCAGCTCGCGTGCGATATGTCGGCGCTCGGCTTCCTGCACCTCCAGCAGCCGGTGAGAAAGGGCCTGTAGACGCTCCCGTCCGACTCGGACTTCCTCGAACAACTGGCCCCGCCGCACTACCAGGGCCACGGCGTCGGCGATCTGACCCAGGAGGTGCAGCTGTGCGCTGTTTGCCCCGGCACGGCGGCACCATCCCAGGTTCAGCATCCCGGAGACTCCTCCGCCCGGCAAGCGCAGGGGCACGCTCAAGGTGGAACGAAGGCCCGCCGTATACGCCGCCTTGAGGATCGGCGATTCGGAGTCAGCTTCAAGCTCGGTGACGGCGAACGGCTTGCCCGCCAAGACGACGCGCCACGCCGAAAGCTCGCTCGCATTCACTCGCGTTGGAAATGGCACCGGTATCGATGTTTCCCCTATAGTCGTGATGGTCGCCCACCCTTCCTCGTCAAAGAGGGTCAAGCTGCTTCGATCGCAGTTGGAGATGATGCGGAGTCCCACCGCCAGCGCAGCCGAGACCTTCTCCATGTCCAGCTCAGCATTGAACGCGCGCAGTATGTCGCTCATCGCCGCGCTTTCGGCTATGTGGCGTTCGGTCACGTCTTCTAACAACACGCCGGCCCCTTCCGGAACCGGGAAAATGTGGACGCGCACCCACCTGTCTTGACGCGGGTGGTATAATTCAGCGTCAGCCGTTACGCGCTGGAACATGGCCCGACGGAACTGATCGTAGTAAACCGTCCCCACGAAGTGCGGGAATACCTCCCAGGTGTTCTTGCCGATGATCTCTTCCCGGCATCGTCGCATGATGCGCTCGGCACCTTTGTTGACGTATGCGAAACGCCAGCCTTCGCGACGCACGACCACAAACCCGGCGCTCATGTTTTCCAGCAGTCCGACGATGCGGCTGTTGAGGCTCTCGGCCCGTTCCTCGGCTTGCTGCCGCTGGGCAATCTCTTCTTGGAGCTTTTCATTGGCTTCGCGCAGATCGGCGGTGCGCTGTTGCACACGGGCTTCGAGCTCGTCATGGGTACGCAGCAGAATTTCCTCGGCCCGCTTGCGCTCGGTAATATCCTGCACCTGGACAATGAAGTGCGAGGGCTTGTCGCCTTCGTAAACCGACGAAATACTCACCGCCGCCCAGATGGTGTGCCCCTGTTTGTGCACCAGCTTGCGTTCGACCTCGTAGCCTCTGATCTTGCCGCTGACGAGCAAATCCCGGCGCACCTTCGAGGCCGGGGTCCCATCGGGATGGATCACGTCCTTCAGCAGTTTCGTGCGCCACTCGCTTTCGGAGTACCCCAGCATCGTCCACATGGCGGCATTGGCTTCCAACACGTGGCCGTCGACGTCGATGAGCGCCATGCCGATGGGGGCCCGCTCAAACGCCGTACGGAAGAAGTCGTCGGATTGGCGCCCGCCAGCTGCCCCCGGCCGCTCGGCACCAGCGTCCCTGGAACAAAGCGGTTCGTTCAAGAGATCTTGCACGTCGCGTGATAGACCCGACCCTGTTTGCGTCATGCTCTCCTCATCTGAGTTGGGCGTATGCCAGTGCGTCGCCTAATGCTGCAGGCCTTGGAGATATCGGAGCAGCAGGCGCACACCAAACCCGGTGGCACCGCGCGGGTGGCACGGGAACGGTTTGTCCGCCACCACGGTGCTGGAAAAATCAATGTGCGCCCATGGCACTCGCGAGACAAACTCTCGCAAAAACAGACCGCCCACAATCGTGCCGGCACCGGAGCTCGCATCACCGATGTTCTTGAGGTCGGCCACCATGCTGTCGAGATCAGGGCGGTATGCTTCGACGAGCGGCAACTCCCAGAGATACTCTCCGCAGCTGCGGGCTGCCGCGATCAGTGCCTGCACCAACGAGGGCTCCGTTCCCATGATCCCGGCATAGCGGTTTCCCAGTGCGGTGCGCACGGCGGCCGTGAGGGTCGCCAGGTCAATCACCACGTCAGGTCGAGTGCTGACGGCGTATGACAGTGCATCGGCAAGCACCAGCCGCCCCTCGGCGTCCGTATTCAGCACTTCGATGCTCTTGCCGTTGTAAGCGCGGACCACATCGCCGGGCTTGATGGCTCTTCCACCCGGCATGTTCTCCGTGGCCGGGACGTAGCCACGCACCTCGACCGGTGGCGCCAGATCGCGGATGACGCTCATGACTGCCAGAACCGCGGCGCCGCCTGCCATGTCACGCTTCTGCGCCTGCATGCTGTCCGCCGGCTTGATGGACAAACCGCCGCTGTCAAAAGTTATGCCTTTGCCTACCAGGGCGACGTGTTTCGGCGGGCGGGCGGCCGGGCGGTAGCGCAACTCGATGAAGCACGGCGGTTGGGCACTCCCCTGCGCCACGCCGAGAATAGCACCCATTCCGGCGCGCTTGAGCTCCGCCGGGCCGAGCACGCGCGCAACCAGGCGCTGTGCCCGCGCCATGCGCCGGGCCTCCTTGCCGAGATAGGTCGGGGTCACGATTCCAGGGGGCAAGTTGACCAGGTCGCGCGCATAGCGCGTGGCTCGGGCCATCGCCTGCGCCCGCTCGACAGCGGCGCGATGCAAAGAGTCAGCCGCGACGCCGAGAAAGCGGACGCGCCGCAGGCGCCAATCGCCACGGTGCGACTTCAAGACGTCGAAGGTATAGCTACTCAGCTCCAATCCTTCGACGATCGTCTCCAGCACCGCCGGCCCCGGAAGGCCGTTGCCGATCAGGATCGCCACCCGCGATGCCCTGAGATCACGCGCCCAATTCACCGCGCTGTCCGCCAAACGGTACCAGACCTCTGGTCCGCCGTCGGCGTCGACACCGGTCAAGACAATCTGCCGCACGCGCAAGGCGCCGTGCGTCTGGTAGATGCAGCTTTCGCCGTCACGCCCTTGGAATCCCTGGCGGTGCACCTCTCGTATCAAGCCACCGTTGAGCTGCCGGTCGAGGCGGCGCACGTCAGCCGATGTCCACTCGGGGCCCACTGACACCACCAGCAGCTCGGCATCACCGACTGCCGTCGCCGGAGTGAGGGAAACAGCGAGCTGCTCTCTGTTGTCCAGCATCATCGGCTACTGGCTGTGGCGCTTCAGGTAATCCAGGACGAGCTCGCGCTCCTGCAGCGTGAGCGGCAGCAAGCCCTGGCGCGCGATATCATCCTGCATGCGGGCCACCTGAACTTTCCACATCTCGTACGTCAGACTGCGCGGAGCAAACAGGCGGTGACATCCGCTGCTGCAGCGCGCGGCGTAGAGCTGCGCACCAGGCGAGTCGGCCTCCGGCAGGGGCGCATGACACGCTGCCAGCGCAGTGGGAAAGGCGAGGCTGACAACCAGCGCCATCTTACGCCGCGACTGCCGCCAGAGTTTCATAGAGCCATTCGTGTCACAGTGCGCGGCGAAATCACGCCATCCTGTTTCGCTCATAATGATTCGCGGACGTACGCAGTTTGCCCAGGGCTCTCTTCCACACCCACTTCGAGCACCCGAAGCCCTACGGCGCCTGCGCTCACCAACTCTTGCCGGATCTCCGCCGCAAGGTAGCGTGCCAGTTCCTCAGCCGAGCTGTGGACGATGGGTAGCACCACCACGTCCTTCACGGGAAAGTGGAATTCGTCGTCCTCATAACGCAACGTCATCTGTCCACTTTCCTCCCGGATGTGCAGGCAGTGACTTTGCGCCGGCACAATGAATTTCTCGTCCAGGCGCTGGCAGACCCGCTTGGCGACCTGCTTAACGATCCCGAAGTCCAGAACATAACCCTGAGACCCGAGGTCACCCTCGATTTCCACTGAGATGCGGTAGTTGTGGCCGTGCAGCGATTCGCGGAAGCCGTGGTAAGCGATGAAATGCGCCGCTGAGAATTTCAGATAGTCTTTGGTAACGTGGACCCTGAAGATCTGCTGGCCCATAGGTATTCAAGGGCTTACCACACGCACCTGTCCGCGCAAGGCTCGCACTGCTCGGGCGGTACGTGAGAGGCGTCAGTGCAACGCGGCCGTGACGTCGAAGTACACCACCTGGTCATGTTCACATTCACTACATATCAGCCGCACGATCCGAAAGCGGCGCTCGTGCGCCGCACAAGAAGTTTCGCCGCCAAGCCTAAGCCTGCCGCCGCAGTCGCAGCCGCGCCCATAGAGCACCGCATCAATTTCGTCAAAGCGGCTCACAGGCACGGCCTGAGGTATGGAAGCTCCCGGCTGGCAGCGGGCACTGCGCGCGCGCTGCCAGCGCCGCAAGGCTGCCCCCAGCACCGCCGCCAGAACGGCAAGGCCGAGAAGGAGTCCGATCACGATAACACCAGGTCGGTCTCCAAGCCGACTCCGAGTCGCGACTGTGCCTGATCCAGTTGGACGTGATTTCCCACCATCACCAGAATGTCGCCGGCTTCAATCACCAGGTCAGGCGGCGGGTTGGTCGTCGGTTTGGCACTGCGCACCACGGCGATGATGGTGACTCCGGTCAACTTGCGCAGCTGCAACTCGCGGATGGAGCGACCCGCCGCCGGCGAGCTCCTGGGCACCATGAAGCTCTCGGTAGTGGTGGCCGCAAGAATCTGGTCCAGCTGGTCCAGGGTCTGCCGCGGCAGTGCCAATCCCCGCAGCATGCTGTAGCCCTGCTTGCGGATCAGCTCCACTTGCAGCGCAATGACGTTGCGGGGCACGCGCAGCCGGCGCAGGACGCGCGCGAAGATTTCCACCGATGTCTCGAATTCTTCCGGAATGACCTCCGTGGCCCCCAGCCGCCTGAGCTCGTCCATTTCAGCGACGTAGCGCGTGCGCACAATGATCGGCGCCTGCGCATTCATCTGCCGCGCCACCGCCACGATTCGCCGGGTGGCGATCGGATCGGAAATTGCCACCACTATGACGTGCGCTGCGGCGGCGCCGGCCTGGCGCAGGACCTCTGCTCGGGTAGCGTCACCGTACGAGATCGGTTCACCGTTACGCTGTGCTGCCGCCAGACGCTCTGGATTCATTTCCAAAATGAGATATGGCAGTCCCGTCTGCTGTAGAACATGCGCGAGGTTTTCTCCGTTGAGACCGTAGCCAATCACGATGACATGATTGCGCAGCGGATGCGCTTCGCTGTCCGCCTCACGTGCGGCAACACCGGGCCAGGCCTGCGGCGCGTACCCCAGGCGCGAGGCCAGATAGATCAAGAACGGCGTCGCCAGCATAGTCAGCACAGCGACCGCCACAAAGGTCTCGTACTGCGCCGCGGCGATCAGCCCGACCGGCAAGGCGAAGCCCGCCAGCACAAATGATAGTTCTCCGATCTGTGCCAACGACAAGGCTGTGGTAATCGCCACCCGAACCGAGCGATAGAAAGGCACCACGCTGATGAATGCCACGAGGGCTTTGCAGAGCACGAGGCCCGCGGTCATGGCGAGCAGCTCCAACCAATGATCGCGCACGAACTCCAGACGCAAGAGCATGCCGACGGAGATGAAGAAGACGCTGTTGAAGGCGTCGCGGAACGGCAGGATGTCGGCTGTGACCTGGTGGCTGTATTCGGATTCCGACATCACCAGGCCCGCGATCAGGGCGCCAAGAGCGACGGAAAGGCCCAAGTACGCCGCCAGCCATGCCGTGCCCAGGCAAAAGAGCACGATGGCGCCGGTGAACAGCTCGCGGCTGCGCAAGCTGACGATCTGCCTCAGGATTGCCGGCATCAGGAGACGTGCGGCGATCAGAACGAAGACCACCGCCACCGCCCCCTGGAGCAGCGTCGTCGCCACCGCCAACCACGACATTGGCCGCCCCGCGGGCAAGAGCCGCGTCAGCAGCATCATGGGGACGAGCGCGAGATCTTGAATCAACAGTATGCCGACCACCAGTCGCCCGTGCGGGGCGCTGATTTCACCACGATCGCTCAAGGTCTTGAGCACAATCGCGGTGCTTGACTGCGCCGCGAGAAAACCCATGAGCACAGCAGTCGGCTCCGACACGCCAGCAGCCCGCGCCAACCCGAAGCCGAGCAGCGTAGTGGCGATCACCTGCAGGCTGCCGGACCAGACGATCACCCGCCCCAGCCGAGCCAGTTGCGACAGCGACACCTCCAAGCCGACCACGAACAACAGCAGCACCAGGCCGAGCTCGGCCAGGTTCTCGACATCGGCAGTTTGGGAAATGAAGCCGGTGCCGTCCGGGCCGATGATGATGCCAGCGATCAGAAACCCGACGACGGCGGGAACGTTGAGACGCTGAAAGATGAAGACGATCGGAAGCGCCGCGGCAAACAGTACAACCAGGTCCCGCAGCATCGATCCTTCAGTCATTCGTCCTCTCGCGCTCCGACACTCTCACGCTCCTCGTTCCCACACTCTCACGCATCCGTCCCCACCGCTTCTCGCAGTTTGGCAAACCCGTCGCGACCGGCCAGTTGTACCAGGCCCCGCGCCACCCGGGCCGCCAGAAACGGCCCCTCGAAGATCATGCCGGTGTACAGCTGCACCAGCGAGGCACCGGCACGAATCTTCTCGTACGCGTCTTGTGCGCTGAAGATTCCACCAACGCCGATGATCGGCAACTGCGGGCCAGTCAGGCGGTACAGCTGCCGGATGACTGACTTCGACCGTTCCCGCAAAGGTATCCCGCTTAGGCCGCCGGCTTCATCAGTGCGGGTGCGCAGACCCGTGCGCTGAATTGTCGTGTTGGTCGCCACCAGGCCGTTGGCACCACTGTCACGGACCACGGCGACGATGGCAGCTAAAGCCTCATCGGGAATGTCGGGTGCGATCTTGACCAGCAGCGGGCGGGGGGCGTGCCGGCGCGCCTGAGCCAGGGCGGCATTCTCGGCCGCCAGCGCTTTCAACAAAACGGACAAGTGTTCTTCCGCCTGCAAATCGCGCAGGCCGGGCGTGTTCGGAGAGCTGACGTTGACTACGACATAATCTGCAAAAGCGTAGATCTCCCTGAAACTGCGCAGATAGTCGCCCAGCGCCCGATCTACCGGGACATGGCGCGATTTGCCGATGTTGATGCCGAGAGGAATCGCCGGACGCCGGAAGCGCTCGAGAGCCGCGAGCCGTTGCGCCACCGCAGCCGCACCGGTGTTGTTGAAGCCGAGTCGATTGATGACGGCGCGATCGTCCGGCAAGCGGAAGATCCGCGGCCGTGGATTTCCGGGTTGGGCCTCAGCCGTTACCGTGCCCATCTCGGCAAAGCCAAAGCCGAACAGCGGCCACACGTGCGGCGCGCGCGCGTCCTTGTCGAATCCGGCGGCGAGACCGACAGGGTTCGGAAAGCCGATGTTCCACAACTGCTGCGTCAATGCAGGGTGAGTGAACGGCCTGGGCACAAGCCGGCGGGCCAGAGCGCGCTCGTAGGTCGCAAGCAGAGTGAGGACGAGCTCATGCGCGCGCTCGGGATCGAGGCAAAACAGGAGTGCGCGCAGGGCCCGATACGGCGTCATTCTTACGGCAGAGGGCAGATCGAGTTTGTCGAGCTCGTTCGGTTCACATTGGGGACGGAACGCTCACGCCGCCTACTCGTTCGCCGCAAACCCGTCCGGCCGCGCCATCGGGCTGGGAGACATCGCGGTTTGCATCCGGTAATGCCGATAGCGCTGCAGCACCCGCCGCACGTATGTGACCGTGGCACTGCCCTTTCCAAAACCATTGGGCAGCTGATTGTAGACGGCAGGTTTTTCCAGGAGCGGGAGCACCACTTCAAGGGCGTTCTCCCAGCGGTTCGGGTCGAATCCGAAGCGCTGAGCCAAAACCTGCGCGTCACGCACATGTCCGGGCCCGATGTTATAGGCAGCCAGGATGATGCCCAAGCGCTCGCGCGGCTCGGCGGCTGAGAACATATCGTCCAACTGGCGCAGGTACCGTATGCCGGTCTGCACATTCTCGGCCGGCGCCTCAAAACTGACCGCACCCACGGCCTCAGCCGCTATCGGCCGGACCTGCATCAGTCCGACGGCACCTTTGTCGCTGTAGCTGGTGGAATTGAAGCCAGATTCCTCGAAAATCAGTGCCGCAATCAACCTCCAGTCGAAGCCTTCAGCCTCGGCGTGATGAGCGATGAGCTGGTCGAACGGTGAAATCATGAAAGTCGAACGGTTGCGCACCGGCGCTGTGGTGAGCTCGTCAACCGACGGGACGGCCACCTCGGCGCCGTCCACGCGGATGTACCAGCCTCCGGCCCGCAGCGACCACATCCCAGCTCTCTCTTCCGCAATCCGGTCTTGCGGCGATTCGTTCGGGATGGGCGCCGCCAAGGGCTGCCGGCCAAGAGGCTGCCAGGCCAAGCCCAATACGGCCGCGCCAAGCGCTGCTGCACTCGCGCACGCCGCGCCGGCCGCCCAAGCGCAGAATCGCACCATGGAGCGGTACTGTGCCCGAGTTGGAGGTCCGGCGCAACCTCAAGGGCTGCGCTCACCAGGGCCACGGCAAAGTCGCCGGCAGAACCTCAATCGCGAATGAAGGCGTCATTCCCGCAATCTTTAAGCGGGAATCCACTCCGCCCCTCCTGGATGCCCGCTAGAAGACTGCGGGCATGACGGGCGTTGGCGGCGTATCGAGGCTCCGTCAGCGACTTTGCCGTGGCCCTGATAGTGGGAGGCGAGCCACTCGCCTTCTATAAGAGCTTCGATTACGGTGCAGTGTTCTATTGGCTGGGGCGCATCCCGGTGGCCGGCCAGAGTTTGGACGAACTGCACCGAACGCCAGGGTTTCGGTATCTCTTGATGTGGGAAAGTGAATGGAAGAGTCTGCAGCCTGAGGCAGGCGGGCGGCTCGATCTGGTCGAGCGCAGCAAAGGAACCGGCCCGGACGCCAGGAACCCTCTGGTGCTGGCGCGCTTCGTAGATCCACGCTAGGCTAGCCACGTGCCGTCTTCGGGCGAGTGAACTTTACAATCACCCGGGGGCATGTTAGGGAAGCGGATGAACAGAAAAGTGGAGGAAAGATGGGGATAGCTCCCGAACGTACCAAGGAGCTGATTGGACAGTTCCAGCTTCATGCATCGGACACGGGCTCTCCCGAGGTGCAGATCGCGTTGCTCAGCTCGCGGATTGAATATTTGACCGGGCATTTCAAAGTCCACAAGAAAGACCACCACTCGCGTCGCGGCTTGCTCAAGCTCGTAGGCCAACGGCGGCGTTTACTGGACTATTTGAAGCGCCGGGAGTTCAACCGCTACAAGAGCGTAATCGATCGGTTGGGCATCCGAAAGTAAATTAGTCGTCGCCCGGCTTTTTTCCCGTATCGCGTCTTTCCCTCCCTATCAGGGCCGCAGGCTGGATGCTGGACGGCTCGGGAGGTCATGCATGTATCAGAAAGTTCAAATGGAGTTTCACGGACGCCCCTTGACCATAGAGGTTGGGCGGCTCGCGAAGCAGGCTGACGGTGCCGCCCTCGTCTCCTACGGGGAAACGGTTTTGTTGGTCACCGCCGTCGCCGCAACATCGGGACGGGAAGGCCTGGATTTTTTCCCCCTCACCTGTGACTATCAGGAACGAACCTTTGCCGCCGGAAAGATTCCCGGCGGCTTCTTCAAGCGTGAAGGGCGTCCTTCGGAAAAAGAAGTCCTCACTTCGCGCCTGATCGACCGGCCCATCCGGCCGCTGTTCCCTGAGGGTTTCCGCTCCGAAACCCAGATAATCGCCACGGTGCTGTCGCACGATCGCGAGAACGATCCCGACATTGTGGCCATTATCGGCACCTCTGCCGCCCTGCAGGTTTCGGACATCCCGTTCAATGGCCCGATCGCCGCGGTTCGCATGGGTTGGATCGACGGGCAGCTCGTCGTCAATCCAACCCAGTCGCAGATCGAGCAGACGAGTTTGAACCTGGTGGTGGCGGGTAGCCGTGAGGGCATCGTGATGGTCGAAGGCGGCGCCAAGATGCTGCCAGAAGATGTCATGTTGGACGCGTTGTTCACGGCACATCAGGAAATGCAGCGCATTCTCGATATGCAGGACGAGTTGCAGGGCGCCGTCGGCAAGCCCAAGCGCCCGATCACCGCTACCGCCTTCGACGAGGTGCTGTTCCGGCAAGTCGAAGTCCAGCTGCGGCCGCGGGTTGAGGCCGCCTTCCAGCTGGCCGCGAAACAGGAGCGGGCCGAGGCTGTACGTGAGGCCGAACACCAGGTGCTCAGTACGTTGGCGGCTGAGTTCCCCGACCGTGCCAGCACGCTGCGGGAGCTGTGCGAAAAAGTGAAAAGCCGCGTCATGCGGCAGGCCATCATCACCGAGGGCCGGCGGGTCGACGGGCGCGGATTGAAAGACATCCGTCCGATCAGCTGCGAGGTCGGCGTGCTGCCGCGCACGCACGGCTCGGCGCTGTTTACACGTGGCGAAACCCAGGCCCTCGCCGTTGCCACTCTCGGCACCTCCTCGGACGAGCAGAAGATCGATGCTCTCATCGGCGAGCACTACAAGAAATTCATGCTGCACTACAATTTCCCGCCGTTCAGTGTGGGCGAAGTCAAATTCCTGCGCAGCCCCGGCCGGCGTGAGATTGGCCATGGCGCTCTGGCCGAGCGCGCCTTGCAGGCGGTGCTTCCAGCCGAGGCAGAGTTCCCCTACACTATTCGGGTGGTCTCCGAGATCCTCGAATCCAACGGTTCTTCTTCCATGGCCACGGTTTGCGGCGGCACACTTTCCCTCATGGACGCCGGTGTCCCGATCAAGGCACCGGTGGCGGGCATAGCCATGGGCCTCATCAAAGAAGGGTCCGAAGTACGCATCCTCTCCGACATCCTAGGCGACGAGGACCATCTGGGCGACATGGATTTCAAGGTCGCCGGCAGCGCCGACGGGGTCACGGCTCTACAGATGGACATCAAGATCGGCCAGGTGACCCGGGAAATCATGCAAGCCGCCTTGTACCAGGCCCGCGAAGGACGGCTCCATATCCTCAAGGCCATGAACGCGGCCCTGTCCGGACCGCGCACCGACGTGTCGTCTCACGCGCCACGCATCGTCACCCTCAAGATCCGCCCCGACAAGATCCGTGACGTCATCGGTCCCGGCGGCAAAGTCATCCGCGGCATCATCGAGGAGACCGGGGTCAAGATCGATGTGGAAGACGACGGCACGGTCCTGGTTGCCTCCACCGAAGGCGCCTCAATGCAACGCGCCATCGATCTGATCCAAGCCATCACGGCCGAGGCCGAAGTGGGCAAGGTGTACAAAGGAACGGTCAAGAAGATCGTCGACTTCGGCGCCTTCGTCGAGATCCTCCCCGGCACCGACGGCTTGCTGCATATTTCCCAGATCGGTCCCGGCCGCGTGAAGAGCGTCTCGGATGTCCTGAAGGAAGGCGACGAGATCATGGTCAAGGTCCTCGAAGTCGACAAGCAGGGCAAGATCCGGCTCAGTCGCAAAGATCTCCTGCAGGCGGAACAGCGTGAGGAACCGCAGCAATAAAGCCGGCACGCGCGTCGGACCCGCGTCGGACCGTCCGCTGGTGTCGCGGTCGCGTCTGGACAACGGCCTGCGCGTCATTACCGAAAGCATGCCGGGGGTGCCGTCGGTAACCGTAGGGATCTGGGTCGAGAACGGCTCGCGTTACGAAACACCGGAGCAAGCCGGCATTTCCCACTACCTCGAACATCTGTTCTTCAAGGGCACGCAAAGCCGCACCGCGGCCCAGATCGCCGAAGAGATCGATGCCGTCGGCGGCGTACTCAATGCCTTCACCGGTAAAGAGTACACCTGCTACTACGCCAAGGTGTTGTCCGAACACCTCCCGATCGCTGAGGACATTCTCGCCGACATCTTTTCGCAGTCGCGTCTCGACCCCGAGGAGATCGAACGCGAGCGGTCGGTGGTGGTGCAGGAGATCTTGCAGGTTGAAGACACCCCCGATGATTACGTACACGAACTGTTCAACCTGAAGTTCTGGCCCAATCACCCTCTGAGCTATCCAGTCTGCGGTCGCGTGGAGACGGTACAGCGCTTCGGCCAGGTCGACTTCCTCGATTTCATCAGTGCGCGCTACCGGCCCGACCGTCTCATCATCGCTGCGGCCGGCAATCTGAAGCATGAGCGACTGGTCGATTGGGCCACCAAGCGGTTCGGCGGCTTGCAGGGACAAGCGGTGATCAGTGATGGTCAACCGCCTGTCGCCAGCCGCAGCGTCTTCTGTCACCCCAAGGCGCTCGAACAGGTGCATTTGTGCCTGGGGGCCCCCGGAATCCCGCAGGCCGCGGAAGAGCGTTACGCGGCTTATCTGTTCAACACCGCCCTCGGAGGCGGCATGAGCTCGCGACTCTTCCAGGAAATCCGGGAGAAGCGTGGCCGAGCCTACTCCGTATATTCCTTCCTGTCGTCCTACCTCGATGCCGGCTACCTCGGCATTTACGTCGGCACCAGCGCCGAATGGGTGGAAGAGGTCATAAGCGTGGTTTTGGCGGAGCTCAAAGCCATCCGCCAGGATGGACTGCGTGCGGAGGAATTGGCGCGCGTAAAGCAGCAGCTCAAGGGCAACCTGCTCCTCGGTCTGGAGACCAGCGACAGCCGCATGAGCCGGATCGCCAAGAACGAAATCTATTTCGGCACCGACATTCCTCCCGCTGAAGTCGCTGCACGGATCGACGCCACCACCAACGACCAGATTTTGCAACTGGCGCAAGCTCTCCTTCGGCCTGAGGCGATGGCGATCACTATGCTGGGAGACCTGAAGGGCCACACCGTCGGCGAGGACCTACTGAACGCGGCATAGAGACGCAGCTGCTGCGCCTGCACGCTGGAGCGGAGCCAATACGAGGATGCCCTCGCTGACCATTCCGGTCCGCCGCCTGCGCCCGAGCCCCGACGCGTTGCCGCTGCCCCGTTACATGACCGCTGGCGCCGCCGGTATCGACCTGATGGCGGACGTCACCGAACCGCTCGAGCTGGCCCCCGGAGGGCGGCAACTGGTCCCTACCGGTATAGCGGTGGAGATTCCACCCGGATTCGAGGCCCAGGTGCGGCCGCGCAGCGGTCTCGCCTGGCGCCACGGAGTCACCCTGCTCAACAGCCCGGGTACCATCGACTCTGATTACCGCGGCGAGATCATGGTGTTGCTGATCAACCTCGGCGACCAGCCCTACACCGTTCGCCGCGCCGAACGCATCGCCCAGATGGTCATCGCACCAGTAGTGCGCGCCGAATTGCTCGAGGCCGATATGCTGGCGGACAGCACCCGCGGCGGCGGCGGCTTCGGTCATACCGACGCGCAGAACCCGTGACTGCGGCGAGTTCTTACGCTACATTTCGAACCCTTCAGTTCTCCTTGTGTAGACGGTTGATAAATGCGAAGAGACGTTCGAGAGATCCTGCCATGAACATGCGCTGCTCCGTCGCCCAGGGCGTTGCCTTGGGCTGATGGTTTGACGCCCTTTCAGGGCTCTGCTCGAACAGTCAAAAAATGCTGGAAGAGGACAGCCCCCACGACGTGGCATTCGTCAGCTTGAGGCAAAGCCCCACGCTCGGCTGCTGATCGCCTGCGGAGAGACGGAACAGACGATGATCGAACGCTATACACGCCCGGAGATGGCCGCGGTTTGGGCCGAAGAGGAACGGCTGCGAACCTGGCTCGAGGTGGAACTGCTGGCCTGTGAGGCCCTGGCGCAGCGCGGCGAGATCCCGCGCGAGGTCCCGGTGCAGCTGCGGGCACAGGCGCGCGTGAACGTGGATCGCATGCAGGCCATCGAGCGCGAGGTAGGCCATGACGTGATCGCCTTTGTCTCCTCGGTGGCCGAGGGCTGTGGCCCCGAAGCGCGCTACCTGCATCTCGGCCTGACCTCGTCCGACGTGCTCGACACGGCTTTCGCGGTGCAGTTGGGGCGGGCCGCCGAGCTGCTGCTCGCCGGCGCGCAGGAGCTCGCGGATGCGATTCGGGACCAGGCCGGGAAACACCGGGGCAGGGTCATGGTCGGACGCACCCATGGCATCCACGCCGAACCGATAACTTTCGGTTTGAAGATGGCCAGCTGGTACACGGAGATGCGCCGCAACATCGGCCGCCTGGAAGGCGCGCGCGACATGATCCGGTTCGGCAAGATTTCCGGTGCGGTAGGCACCTTCGCGCATCTGGCGCCAGAGATCGAGGCCTACGTCTGCGCGCACCTGGGCTTGCAGCCTGAACCGGTGGCCACGCAGGTGGTGCCGCGGGACCGACACGCGCAGTTCTTCACGACTTTGGCCATAGTGGGCGGATCGCTGGAGCGCTTCGCCACCGAAGTGCGCCACCTCCAGCGCAGCGAGGTGGGTGAAGCCGAAGAACCCTTCAGCGGCGGCCAGAAGGGATCCTCGGCCATGCCGCACAAGCGCAATCCGGTGTTGTGCGAAAACGTGACCGGACTCGCCCGTCTGCTGCGGGCCTATGCCGATGCCGCCCTCGAAAACATCGCCTTGTGGCACGAACGCGATATCAGCCATTCGTCGGTCGAGCGCGTCATTGCGCCGGATGCTACCATTGCGTTGGATTTCATGCTGCACCGTATGGCCCGGATCGTACGCGGGCTGGTGGTACATCCAGAAGCGATGGTTAGCAACCTGGAACGGTTTCACGGCGCGGTGTTTTCCGAAGCCGTGTTGTTGGCCCTGGTGCGTCACGGCGTGGCCCGCGACCAGGCCTACCGCTGGGTGCAGCGCGCCGGCCTCAAGGCCCTGAGTGGGGCCGATTTCCGCACCGAGGTGAGCCGCGATCCCGAAATCACCCAGCACCTGTCGGCCGCCCAAGTGGCGGAGATCTTCGACCTTCGCCAGCAGTTGCGCTATGAGGATGACCTGTTCCAGCGCGCCTTCGGAGGAGACCTATGGAAAAAAGAGAGCTGATATACGAGGGCAAGGCGAAGCGTATCTATTCCACCGATAATCCCGACTTCGTCATCCAGTATTTCAAGGACGACGCCACCGCCTTCAACGCCAAGAAGCGCGGCACTATCGTCTCCAAGGGTATTTTGAACAACCAGATGAGCGAGACGTTCTTTCGCTTGCTCGAAGCCGAGGGCGTCCCCACGCATTTTGTCGAGCGCTTGAACGAGCGCGAGATGCTGGTCAAACGGCTGGCCATCATTCCGGTGGAGACCGTCGTCCGCAACATCATCGCCGGAAGCCTCGCCAAGCGTCTGGGTCTGGAAGAAGGCAAGTCGCTGACGGAACCCATCGTGGAGTACTATTACAAGAGCGATGCGCTGGACGATCCCATGATCAACCAGTGGCACGTCACCGTGCTGGGCATGGCCAGCGCGGCGGAATTGCGCACCGTCACCGATCTGGCGCTGAAGACCAATGCCGTGTTGCGACCCTTCCTCGAGAGCCGCGGCATTCTGCTGGTCGACATGAAGCTGGAGTTCGGCCGCCATCATGACCAGATTCTGCTGGGCGACGAAATCTGTCCTGACACTTGTCGCTTCTGGGATGCAACGACGCGCGCCAAGTTGGACAAGGACCGTTTCCGCCAGGACCTCGGCGGAGTCGAAGAAGCTTATCACGAGGTGCACCGGCGCCTCTGCACGGAGACCTGAGCCGATGCGCGCCCGAGTATTCATCACGCCGAAGAAAGGCGTGCTCGACCCGCAAGGCAAGGCCATCGAGCACTCGCTGCACGCTTTGCAATTCACCGAGGCGCATGACGTACACCTCGGCAAGTACGTGGAGCTCACGCTCGAGGGCAGCGATCGCGACCGCGCCAGCCGGCGCCTCGACGAGATGTGCCGCAAGCTCCTGGCCAACGGCGTCATCGAGGATTATCGCTTCGAGCTGGAGGAGTAAGGTACATGCGTTGGGGAGTCGTAACCTTCCCGGGTTCGAATGACGATCACGACACGCTGTACGCCCTCGACCATGTCCTGGGCGAGGAAGTGGTGTCGCTGTGGCATAAGGAGCGCGACCTGAAGCAGGTCTATTGTGTCGTCCTACCCGGCGGCTTTTCGTACGGCGATTACCTGCGCTGTGGTGCGCTGGCGCGTTTTTCTCCGGTGATGGAAGCAGTCATAGAATTCGCCCACGCCGGGGGCTTGGTCTTCGGCATCTGCAACGGGTTCCAGGTGTTGTGCGAAGCCGGTCTGCTACCCGGTGCCCTGGTGCGCAATCGCAGCCTGCGCTTTGTCTGCGAAGCGGTGCATCTGCGCCTGGAAGAAGCCGAGACGCCGTTCACTTGCCGCTGCACACCCGGAGAAGTCCTCACCATTCCGATCAAGCACGGCGAAGGGTGTTACGTCGCCGACGCCGCCACCTTGGACCAGCTGGAAAGCAACCATCAAGTCGTGTTGCGATACGTCGACGCCAGCGGGCGGGCAACGGAGGCGGCGAATCCCAACGGCTCGCTCAACAACATCGCCGGCATCGTCAACGCGCGGCGCAACGTCTTCGGCCTGATGCCGCACCCCGAGCACGCCAGTGAGAAGATCCAGGGCAGCGAGGATGGTCTGAAACTGTTCCGCTCGGTTCTGGCGGCGTACGACGAGCGCGAGCACCAGCGCATGGCCTCGGTGGCCCCGGGACATTAGCCATGAACCTGGAGAACAGCCACGCCGCGGCAGTAAGTGCCGCCGAGGCGGCGCAGCACGGGCTCTCGGCGGACGAGTTCGCGCGTATCTGCAGCGTCCTCGGCCGCGCTCCGAATTTCACCGAACTCGGCGTGCTGTCGGTGATGTGGTCCGAGCACTGCAGCTACAAGAGCTCGCGGCTGCTGCTGAAGCAGTTGCCCACACGCGGGCCGCGGGTACTGCAGGGACCGGGAGAGAACGCCGGCGCCATCGACATCGGCAACGGCTTGGCGGTGGTCTTCAAGATGGAGAGCCACAACCATCCCTCTTTCGTGGAGCCGTACCAGGGCGCCGCGACCGGGGTGGGCGGCATCCTGCGCGACATCTTCACCATGGGTGCGCGTCCGATCGCCAACCTCAACTCGTTGCGTTTCGGCAGCTTCGCGCACCAGCGTACGCGCTACCTGGTCAATGGCGTGGTGGCCGGAATTGGTGGTTACGGCAACTGCATCGGCGTGCCGACGGTGGGCGGCGAGGTCGCCTTCGACGCCGGCTATAACGACAACATTCTGGTCAACGCCTTCACCCTGGGTATCGCGCACGCCGACAAGATCTTCCGCGCCCGCGCCGCCGGGGTGGGCAACCCGGTGATCTACGTCGGTTCCAAAACCGGACGCGACGGTATCCACGGTGCCAGCCTGCTGGCCTCGGCGGAGTTCAGCGCCGGCGACGAAGAAAAACGCCCCACCGTGCAAGTCGGCGACCCGTTCACCGAGAAGCTGCTGCTGGAGGCCTGCCTCGAGTTGATGGAACAGGACGCCATCGTGGCGATCCAGGATATGGGCGCCGCGGGGCTGACGAGCTCGAGCGTCGAGATGGCGGCGCGCGGCGGCACCGGCATCGTGCTCGACCTCGACCAGGTGCCGGTGCGCGAATCCGGCATGACCCCGTACGAGATGCTGTTGTCCGAGTCCCAAGAGCGCATGCTCATCGTGGCCAAGGCCGGGAGCGAGGACGTGGTGCGCCGGGTGTTCGCCAAATGGGACCTCGACGTGTCGGTGGTCGGTCGGGTCACCGATGACGGCCACTTACGCGTGCTCTTCCGGGGCGAGCAGGTCGCCGAATTGCCCATCGAGCTGCTCACCGACGCCGCCCCCGCCTACGAACGTCCCAGCGCGCCGCCGCCGGACTTCAACGAGCGCCAGGAGCTCAATCTGGAGCGCGTGCCGGCGCCCGGCGACTACAACCAGACGCTGCTGGCACTGCTGGACTCCCCCAACATCGGCTCCAAGGCCTGGGTCTATCACCAGTACGACCACCTGGTGCGCGGCAATACCGTGGTCGCGCCCGGGTCGGATGCTGCCGTCCTGCGCATCAAGGGAACGCACAAGGCGGTGGCGCTGAGCGTCGACTGCAACAGCCGCTATTGCAGCCTCGACCCGTACGTCGGAGCCATGATCGCGGTGGTGGAAAGCGCGCGCAACGTCATCTGCGCCGGCGCCACGCCACTGGGCGTCACCGACTGCCTCAATTTCGGCAACCCCGAAAAGCCGTCAATCATGTGGCAGTTTGCCGAAAGCATCCGCGGCATCCGCGACGCCTGTGCGGCCATCGGCGTGCCGGTTGTCAGCGGCAATGTCAGCTTCTACAATGAGACCGACGGACGCGCCATTCCGCCGACGCCCACCATCGCCATGGTCGGGTTGCTGGACGAGATCGACCGCCACATGACGCAGTGGTTCAAGGGCGAGGGCGACTTGATCGTGCTGCTCGGCCGCACGCGCGAGGAGCTGGGGGGCAGCGAGTATCTCGCCCTCACCCGCGACGTCGTGCGTGGCGCGCCGCCCTGGATCGATCTCGCCGTCGAAAAACAGGTGCAGCACGTCTGCACGCAAGCCATTGCCGAGGGTCTGCTGCGCTCGGCCCACGACGTCAGCGAAGGCGGCTTGGCCGTGACCCTGGTGGAATGCTGCATCTCGTCACCTCACCATCCCAGAGGCGCTGCCATTGAGCTGCAGGGCGACATTCGTCCCGACGCCTTGTTGTTCGGCGAGAGCCAATCCCGTATCGTGGTGTCATTGCGGCGGCAACACCTGAGCCGGCTGCGCGACCTCGCGCGCACCGCCGACGTCCCGCTCACCGTGCTCGGCGAGGTGCGCGGGCGCCGCTTGATCATCAGTCCGCTGATCGATATCGAGATCGAAGAACTATCTCAGGTGTGGCGCAACGCGCTGCCGCGGCGCATGGACGCGGATTCGTAAATGGCAACCAGGCATCGAGAACCGGCGTATCGGGCAGACCCCAATGACCGCTTCCACGAAGAGTGCGGAGTGGTCGGCATCTTCGGGCATCCCGAAGCGGCCAATCTCGCCTACCTCAGCCTCTACGCCCTTCAGCATCGCGGCCAGGAATCCGCCGGAATCGTCTCCGCCAAGGACAACGTCCTCATCTCCCACCGCGGCCTCGGCCTGGTGGCCGACGTGTTCAGCGAGGACATCATCCGCAAGCTCGAAGGCACCTCCGCCATCGGCCACAACCGCTACTCTACCTCCGGCCAAACGCTGCTCAAGAACACCCAGCCCTTTGTGGTCGAGTACGCCGGCGGCGGCCTGGCCGTGGCCCACAACGGCAACCTGGTCAACGCCGTCGAGCTGCGACAGCGGCTGCAGGAACGCGGTGCGATCTTCCAATCGACGGTGGACACTGAGGTACTGATTCATCTGATCGCGGCCTCGCGCGGCAAGCAGGTCGTCGACCGCATCGTCGACGCCCTGCTCGAAGTGCGCGGCGCCTACTCACTGGTGTTCCTGACGGCGCACGAGCTGGTGGCCGTCCGCGACCCGAATGGCTTTCGGCCGCTGGTGCTCGGCCGCATCAAAGACGCCCTGGTCGTGACCTCCGAGAGCTGCGCGCTCGACCTGATCGACGCCACCTATGTGCGCGAGATCGAGCCGGGCGAAGTGCTGCGCATTTCGGCAGCCGGGATGGAGAGTTTCCACCCGTTTCCACCGGCGCCGCCGACGCGCTGCATCTTCGAGTACATCTACTTCGCGCGCCCGGACAGCCGGGTCTACGACCGCAACGTCTACGAGGTGCGTAAACAGTTAGGCCGGCAGCTGGCCATCGAGCAGCCGGCGGAGGCCGACATCGTCATTCCGGTTCCCGACTCGGGCATGCCGGCCGCTTTGGGGTTCGCTGAGCATGCCGGCTTGCCGTTCGAGATGGGGTTGATCCGCAACCATTACGTCGGGCGAACGTTCATCGAGCCGCAGGACGCCATCCGCCACTTCGGCGTGAAGATCAAGCTCAATGCACAGGCGGACGTGCTGCGGGGCAAGCGCGTAGTGGTGGTCGACGATTCCATCGTCCGCGGCACCACCAGCCGCAAGATCGTCAACATGCTGCGCCACGCGGGGGCGCGCGAGGTGCACATGCGCATCAGCTCACCTCCGACGATCGGGTCGTGCTTTTACGGCGTCGATACGCCGACTCACGAGGAACTGATCGCCTCGTCCAACTCCGTCGAGGGTATCCGCGAGTTCATCACGGCCGATTCTCTCGGCTTCTTGAGCGAGCGCGGCATGTACAGCTTCCTGCGCCCCGGAGACCGCAACGGCTTCTGCGCCGCCTGCTTCACCGGCCGCTATCCGGTCCCCGTCACCGATCAGGGCCGGACCAACCAGCTGCGCCTGTTCGAAGCGCGGGACAGATAGGAACAGCGAAAAGCTGAAAGTCGAAAGCTGAAAGCCAGGTCAGACGCTTCAAGCTTTCAGCTTTTCGCTTTCAGCTCTATCTCACACCCACACGCGGGCGAGATCGATTTCGAGTTCGGGAAACAGGGCCGTCCGGAACCTCGCCGCCCCCTCGTGTGTACCGGCCAACCGGTAGCCCCCACCATCCAGCTCGTAAGTTTCCAACGTGCGGCTCACGGGATCCGCGATCCAATAGTGGCGCACGCCGAAGGTCGCGTACAACGCGGCTTTGACGACGCGGTCTTGCCGGCGTGAAGATGGGGAGATGATCTCGACAAGCAGATCGGGAGGCCCCTCGACTGCACGTTCGGTAATGATCGACTCCCGCCCCTTCGCAATGAACAGGATGTCAGGCTGCGCAATGGTCGTATTGGCCAGAATCACGTCAATGGGTGCGTAGTAGATCCTTCCCAAACCGCGCTCCATCACGTGGTTATTGAGAATGTGCACCAGATTGCGCGACACATCCTGATGCTTCGGCACCGGCGCCGGGGTCACGAACAGCTCTCCGTCCAGGATCTCGTAGCGTTTGCCGTCATCGGGAAGAACCTCGTAGTCTTCGTAGGTCAGCTTGATTCGACCCGGCGGAATGCGCTCAGGCAAGGCACCCATGAGTCGACTCTACCAGCTGGCTCCGGGAGAGAGCAACCGCCTAAGAGCCCGCCGCGCCGCCTTCATGAGAAGAGTCATGCCGTGCTCGTAACGGCGATTGACATCGATAGGCGTGAGGGCGCTGCGCGCACATCCCCCAGCAAGCACGCACAGAAGACCCGCCGCCCAGAACCGACTCCGTCTCATTCGCAACCCCAACGGCGTGGCGCTGAGCCACCGCGGGCAAACCGCCCCTCCTGATTCTGACCAGGTTGGATCATGCCCGCGGACCGATCGAGCGCCGTGTTAAGTGGGCGCCTATCCGTTCCTCGTTTAATGACCATGCGTCCAGTAGTTCTGTGATTCATCGTAGATGACAGGGATTTCTCGCGATGCGGCTCGGCCGTGCACGTCCTTGTACCCAAGCAGAATCTGGAACCGCAGAGGATGTGGAAACGCCACATCGAGTGGAACGAAAATGTTTGCAGCAGCGTTTATGCTACTGGACGGAAGAACATCAACCGGCTCAACGGAGTTAAAGACGACCGCCGGTTCCTGGGAATCAGGAAGCCTTGCAGTGACCTTAATGGTTGTCTCCTTTGAGGTAGTGGAGCCGGTGTTCCTGAAATCTAACTGAACCTGGTAGTGCTTATAAATTGGCGGGTTGCCCTGCAGGTGGAGGCGCTTAGCCTCGTCTTCAGCCTCCAGCAATGTGAAGAAACCATTACTATGCGGAATGCGAGAGCCGTCCAAGGTCATAAGAACCAGTTCATACGGAAGCTGATACTTGCCGCGATGGACTCTGTCTTGGACCACACTATAGAGTGTAGGATTGTACCCCCAGTTCGTGACTAAGGCCTCTTCTTTCGAGAGCTCCTTCCAGATTATGAATCCAACATCGGTCAACTCCACCCGCCCAACGTTGAGCATATCCCAGCGACGATTTTGCTCCCACTGATTTGCCAACGTCCAGAACAGGGAAAAAGCAGAAATAAAGATCGCGAAAACGGATAGTGCGACCTTGGGATCGCTGAAGAAACGTTGCGCTTCAGAACTCATCGCCCCATCGCCTTCTAATGCCGTCTGTTCCACCTAACGCCGTGGTTCAGGGGCGCGCGGAGTCCGCGCTTCAAAACGCGGCGGCGCTTCTCCGCGCGTCCCCTGCAGCCACTTGTTGAACTAAGCCGCTGCGCGGCAGCTGGGATCGGTGCCATCACCGACGTAGTGTGCTCTTTGGCGATGCTGGCCGTCAAGGCGTGACGCGCCGCGGCTCTTGCATCA
>Ga0214473_10001385_pt1 | contig 32205 bp, 20 predicted proteins | sample RVTome_7_FD_203509 | JGI IMG/M metagenome (GOLD analysis project Ga0214473, IMG submission 203509) | Soil microbial communities from uranium-contaminated site in the Upper Colorado River Basin, Wyoming, United States - RVT98D197 | ecosystem: Environmental > Terrestrial > Soil > Contaminated >...
GGCGGCTGGCCGACCGGGATCACGTTTCGGTTCCAGCAATACGGGCATCTTTCGTCCACGGCACTCTCCTCCCTATTCGTCCGCGACGACCGGGTCGTCCGCGACGACCGGGTCGGTCGCGGTCTTCGCCGCCACGGCCTTTTTTCCGAAGAAGAACCCCAAGGCCAGAGACAGCAGGATCAGGATCCTCATGCGATTGGAATCCCTCTTTCCGATGGCCATGAGAGCCTCCTTTTGTGCGTAAGCTCTTCTCTGAGCCACGCAATTACAAGAAACGTGCCAGTTCGAAGCCCATCAAGCCTGCCCCGCCTCCAGAGGAGACCGCAAGCCCTCGTCCCCTCGACGGAGGCCCCGCCACCTCATAATCCGGGACCGCGAGATTGCGTCCTGCCGGGCGGGATTAGCTTCCGGGACGATGCTCATGCCGGAGGCTGCAGGGCACGCCGTATAGCTTCCGCGATCTCCCTTAAAGAGAAGGGTTTCCAAAGGAAACCCCGGATGCCCATGGCCGCGGCCTGCTCCTCGGACAAGTCCTCGCTGTAGCCGGTGCAGATGATGATCGGCATCCGCGGCCGGGCTTTCAGTATCTCCGCGGCCAGCGCGCCCCCGGTCATGAGCGGCATGGTCTGATCCAGGATCACCAGGTCGAAAGCACCCGGGTCATAGCGGAAAACCTCCAGGGCCTCGACAGGGTTGGTCATGGCAGTGACGCGGTAGCCCAGATGCTTGAGAAGCCGCTCCATGGCCCTGGACTGGAAGGCCTCGTCATCGACATGGAGCACGCGTTCGGTCCCTCCGGGAGCGATGCCGGGGCTCTCCGGCCCGGCCGGGACGGGTCCGGTGATCCGGGGCAGAAGGATCGTGATATCCGTCCCCTCGCCGGGAGCGCTCGATACGGAAATGGACCCGCCGTGGGACTTGACGATGCCTTCGACGACGCTCAACCCGAGCCCGGACCCTCCGCCGTTCTTTTTGGTCGTGAAGAACGGCTCGAAGATGCGGTTGATGATCTCGGGGGGCATTCCGGGCCCCGAGTCCGATACCCTCAGGCGAAGGTAGGCGCCGGGCTTCAGACCGATGAACCGCGAAACGTCCTCGGCATCGAGCATAGCCTCCGACAACCCGACCTCGAACATGCCGCAGATATCGCGCATGGCATAGGCGGCGTTGCTGCCGAGGTTCATCAGGACCTGACCGATCTGCGTCGGGTCGGCCAGGGCGTAGGCCGACTTGACCTCGATCCTCTCGGAGATGGTGATCGTCTTGGGCATCGAGATGCGAAGGAGCTTCAGCGAATCCCTGACGGCGGCGGCAATGTCGACCGGCCTGCGGTCCTGGTCTTCCTGCCGGGCGAAGGCCAGGATCTGCGCGACCATGTCCCGCCCCCGGCGCGTGGCTTCCAGGATCTGGGCCAGCCGCCGGGAGGCCGGGCTGCCCTCTTTCTCCCCGGCCAGCATGAGCTCCGCATTGATCTGGATGGGCAGGAGGATGTTGTTGAAATCGTGGGAGATGCCCCCCGCGAGCGTGCCCAGGGCTTCCATCTTCTGCCATTGCCGGAGGCGTCCCTCGACGAGACATTCAGGGATCTGCGTCATCACCTCTCCCCTTCCCTGATACAAGTGTCTTTCATCACCCGCCTGATGACGGAGACGACCCCTGAGGTGCCGTTGTCGAGATACGTGATGTAAGTCGGCAGGACCCGGTGGGCCAAGCTGATCGTTTCCTCGCTCTGGTCGCGGAGGACAAGAAGGATCCGGCTGTCCTTGAGGTACTCCCGCAAGGGCGCGACCTTCTTGAGGTCTTCGTCTGACGGTCCGACAACGACGACGACGGAGAACGGGTCCTTCGGACGCCTGAGCCTCTCGGCGAAGCTAGGGAGGTCCTTGAAGACCTCCACGGCGTCCCTCGAGACGAGCGGGCTGGCATCACGCAGGAAGGGCTCGCCCCCTCCGTCCTGCCCCGTCATCAGAAAAAACAGATTCATGGCGTCCTTTCGACGTCCAGAGGCATTCCTCTTTACAAGATAAACCAAGATTCGTGCCAACACCCCCTGGCTGCCCGTTATCTCTCGGGAGAAGGTCCTGGGGTTGGCGAATTCCTGGCCAGCAAGACATGGGTAGGAAAGGAAAAATGGTCGAGGGGGGGACAGCGTCAGGCTCAGCCCGAAGGCCTGATCCCGTATTTCTTCAAGAGCGTGTAGAGGCGCGACCGGGACAGGCCGGAGATCCGGCAGGCTTCGCCGACCTCCCCGTTAGTCCGGCGCAGCAATGATGTCAGGTATTCCTTTTCGATCCTGGCCATTTCCGCTTCGCGGAAATCCTTGAGGTTGAGGGACAGGTCGGTCGCGGCCGGGCTCGCCCCGAGCTCGGCCGTGGGGGGGCGCTTCAGGATGACTGCCGCCCGGGCAAGATCGATGCGGATGTGGTCCGGCAGGTGCTGGGGATAAAGGACGGGCTCGTCCATGGCGCTGATAACGGCCTTTTCCAGGGACTGGGTGAGCTCGCGGACGTTCCCCGGCCAGCTGTAGGCCAACAGCGCCTCGAGGAAATCGGGGGAATAGCCCTTGAGAGGCACGCCGTATTGCTCGCAGTATTGGGCCAGATAATGGAGCGTGAGCTCCTTGATGTCCTCTTTCATCTCCCGGAGGGGCGTCAGCTCGAGAACGAGCGTGCGGAGCCGGAACAGCAGGTCCTCGCGGAAGGCCCCTGATCGCGTCAGGTCCTCGAGGCGCTTGTTCGTGGCCGCGATGAGGCGGAAATCGCTGGCGACCTCCTGGCCGCCGCCGACCGGCCGGAAGCGCTTCTCCTGGAGGACGCGAAGGAATGCCTTCTGGATCGAGACGGACAGCTCGCCGATCTCGTCGAGGAAGAGGGTCCCGCCGTCGGCCTGCCGGACGAGCCCGTCGCGGGGCTTGTCGGCGCCCGTGAAAGCGCCGCGGACGTGGCCGAAAAGCGTGCTCTCGACGAGAGTTTCCGGCAGGGCGGCGCAGTCCACGACGACGAAATTCCGGTTCGAACGGGCGCTGTTCCTGTGGATGGCCTGTGCAAATAGCTCTTTGCCCGTGCCCGTCTCGCCGGTGACAAGGACGTTGGCCTCGCTCGCGGCCGCCTGGGCCAGCTTGTCGAGACTGGATCTGAGCTTGGGGCTCGAGCCGACGATCCCCCTGACCTTCAAGGCGACGGGCTGGGCCGCGGCGATCTTCTTGTCGCGGTACTGGAGGGCCCGTTCGACGCAGAGCATGATGGCCTTGACCGAGAGGGGTTTTTCGATGTAATCCCAGGCGCCTTTTTTGATGGCCAGCTCGGCCCCGTCCGGGTCCCCGAAGCCGGTGACGATGATGACCTCGGGGGAAGCGGCTGAGGCACGGATCTCGGGCAGGATTTCCAGGCCGGAGCCGTCCGGCATCCTGACGTCGCAGAACACCAGGTCGAGCCCCTCGCCGCGGAGCTTTTCGCGGGCTGAAGCCAGGGAGCCCGCCTCGACGGACCCATGACCCATCTTCTTGATGACCCGGGCGAGGGAGTCCCTGACCAGAGGGTCGTCGTCGACGATCAGGATCTTGGCCATTTTGGGCTGAACCGGGGGGATTATAGTCAACCCCCCTCTGCCTGTCAAATAGAAGGGGCCGCAGGCGGCCTGACCCGCGGCCCCCTCTCCCTAAACGTTCCCCTAACTAACGCTGTACAACGGCCGCCGTGGCTGGTGCGGCCAGGTCGAGGACCCGCCCCTCCGATTTGTAAAACACGAAGCCGAGCGACTTCATATAGTCGTGCACGGCGGTGTACTCGGAGATCCCCGTCGGATAGGCCTCGAGCTGGCCTTGGGCCAAGGTATTCAAGAAGCCGAAGATCCCTTCGGTCATGAGCACGAAGTAGATCTTCCCCTGGTTCGCGGCGACCTGTTCGCCGTTGATCATGACGGTCTCGGGGACGACGTGGCCGATCCCCGAATGGTAGGCATAGGTCAGGCCCGAGACCTGGGCATAAAGCGAGTTGGCTACCGCGAAATCGAGACCCCCGAGAACCAACTGGCCGGGCATGGGGACGATGACGAGCTTGAAGCCCAGCCCCGTCGCGGGATCATAGCCGTAGGGAACGGCCCGGAGAATGTCGTTGCCGACCACCCTCCCGGCGGGGATCCCGAATTCGGTGTACCCCAGGGCGTCGAAGGCGCAGTCGACTGGAGGAAGGCCCGGGACGGCCTTGACGGCGTATCTCATGGCGTCGGTCACCAGATTCCCGAGAGGCGCATCCCTGTATTGTCCCGTCGACGGCCATTCATGGCTGATGTTCCGGAAGGCCGTCGCTACGGTTTTGGTATAGACGGGGCCGAACCGCGCGACGACGCCTTCGCGCAGCGCGTCGAGTCGCGGCTCGAGCAGAGGATCGGGCCTGACGTTCGTGTCAACCTGATGGAGCTTCCATTTGAGGAGCTTGACCGTCCCGTCCGGTTGGAGCTTGACGGCGAGCTCGCCGAGGTCCCTGTTGTGGCTCCCGGCTTGGACGATGATCTTGCCGCCGCGAACGACGGCCTTGCGGAATTCTTCGTGGCTGTGGCCGCCGATGATGACGTCGATGCCCGCGACGTCGTCGGCCAGCTCGAGGTCGCCGGAGGTCCCCAGGTGGGAGAGGCAGATGATGACCTGGCATCCGGCCGATTCGAGGGACGACACCTGCATGTTCGCGACATGGTTGATGTCGCCGGAGAGCCTTGGGATCATCTCAGCCCCGTAATTGAAGGGGTCCTCGTTGAGCAGGCCGAAGATCCCGACCTTGACGCCGTCGATCTCCTTGATGATCGATTTCTGGATCATGGCGGACAGCGGATGACCGTCAAGGTTGAAATTGGCGTTGAGGAGGGGCAGGGTCACCGGGGGACCGCCGGCGATCATCCCGCTGATGACACCGGCCAAAGTGTCCATCGTCAGGTCGAATTCATGGTTGCCCAGCGACATCGCGTCGTAGAGGCCCTCCATGATCTTCAGCTCGGGATAACCCAGATAGGTGTTGAACTCGAAGCTGCCGACGAACACGTCCCCGGCGTGAAGGGCCAGGACGTTCGTCTTGCCCCTTTTGAGGTTCTTGATGAGCGTCGACATCCTGGCGATGCCGGCATAGCCCCTGTCGAAGCCACGGGGGCCCCTGAACTCGTCGAGCCAGCCCATCCGGTGATCCGGCCAAAGCCAGGTGAAGGGCGTCGGATAGGGCTGGTGCGACATCGGCAGGAGCGCCGAGTGCGAATCGTTGGTGTGCAGGATGGTCAGGGTCCTTGGCTGAGCCAGGCCCATGACCGCGAGCCCCAGCACCAAGGCCAAGACCGCGAGTGTTCTCCCGATTTGCCTTTTCATGATGGTTCCTCCTCTTATTTCGTTCACGGAACTAATCTACAGATTCCCCACCCTTGAGTTGTCAAGATTATGTTAAGAATACGCCAAGAAGATGTCAATGGAGAAAGAGACCGTTCGCCAGGGGGAGATCAGGCCGGATCGACGGCGTGGGTCCCGGCTTCTATCCTGACGACGTGGATCTTGGGGGCACGGCCGGTCACGCCTTCGTAGTCCCGGCTGACGCGGGCTTCGAACTCGGGGACGGCGCCGGCCTCGACGAGGCTGATGGTGCAGCCGCCGAAGCCCGCCCCCATCATCCGCGCGCCCAGGACGCCCGGGACGCGGCGGGCCGCCTCGACGAGGGCGTCGAGCTCGGCCGACGAGACCTCATAATCGTCGCGCAGTCCGGCGTGGGACATGTTCATCAGCCCGCCGAAGACGGCGAAATCGTTCCGGGCCAGGGCGGCCGAAGCGTCGCCGACGCGGAGGTTCTCGCGGACGACGTACTCGCAGCGGCGGAAGACCACGGGGTCGAGCTCCATCCGGTGCTCGCGGAGGAGGTCCAGGCTGACGTCCCGCAAGGAGCGGAGGGACGGGTCGTGGACCCGGAGGGCGTTGACGCCGGCCTCGCATTGGCCGCGGCGGACGTTGTATTCCGACGAGGCCAGCTCGCGGCGGACCAGGGTGTCGGAGATGACGATGCGGAGGTCTTCGCGCTCGAAGGGGAGGTATTCGAAGGTGAGGGACCGGCAATCGAGCTTGAGGACCGTTTTCGCACGGCCGTGAATGTTGATGAACTGGTCCATGATGCCGCAGCGGACGCCGACGAATTCGTTCTCGGCTTTCTGGGCCAGCTTGACCAGGGTCAGGCTGTCGAGGCCGAGACCGAAGAGGGCGTTGATGGCGAAGGCCAGGCCGCCTTCGATCGCGGCCGACGAGGACATGCCGGCCCCGATGGGGATATCGCCGCCGAAGACACAGCTGACGCCGCCGAGGCGATGCCCGGCTTTCACGAACTGATCGAGGACCCCGAGGAGATAGTCGGGCCAGCGAAGGGGCGAGCGGTGGAATTGGCCGAGCTCGCAGCGGTATTCCTGGTCGAAGTCGCGGGAGACGAAGTGGCAGAGCCTATCGGACCGGGGCGAGACGGCGAAGACGACGGCCTTGTCCGTGGCCCCCGGCATGACGAACCCCTCGTTGTAATCGGTGTGCTCGCCGATGAGGTTGACCCGGCCGGGAGAGGTGACGAGGAGGGGCTTCCCCGGGAAGTGCCTGCGGAAGCATTCGGCGATGACGGGGACGAGCTCGTTCATGATCACTCCTCACGGACGAGTCTATCATGAGACTCGAGCGCGGGGGAAGCGGGAAAAAATGGGGACGCTTCTATTATTTAGACGCCGAAGCTCATCTTCTGGCGGATCTCGGCGGCCTGCCGCTCCGCGGGGGCGATGACCTCGCGCGCGAACTTCGCGGCCACGTCGCCGGGGTCGTTGAAGCCCCAAAACGGCAGGACCCAACGGTACCGGTGATAGTGGCTGCCGGCGGCGGCGTGCTCCGCCCCCGCCTGGCCGATGGGCTGGATGGGCAGGGACGGCAGGAAATGGACGACGGCGTCGAGCGTCTCGGCGATGCGCCGGTCGCCGGTAAGGTCGGCGACGATGAACCTCGACATCCGGCCGAGCGTCTTGACGATCTCGTTCTTGTCCCCCGACCCCGGCAGGTGGAAATCGAGGACGAGGGGCGAATAGTCGCGCTGGCGGAGGGCCTCCTTGATGGCCGAGAGGACGGGTTCGCGCTCCGGGGTGAAGCGGCCGATGACGAGAACGGTGTTGAGCGTGATGGAGAAGACCTCGTAACGCGCGTTCTCGTGATGGAGCAGCATGCCGACGAGCTGGGCCGTCTGGAGGCTGTCAACGGAAAGGACCGGCTGCTGGGCCGGCATGATGTCGAGGTCGCGCTGATGCGAATCGGCCAGGTTGACGTCCCAGAGCGAGGCGCCGTAGACGGCGCACTTGTCGAGGACGGCGCCCTCCAGGTTCGTTTTGAGCAGGGTCGCGAAGCAGAGATTGGCGTTGGCCAGCCGCGCCGAGCGGAGGTTGGTCCGCTCCAGGACGGCCTCCTGGAGGTTGGCGCCTTCGAGATCGGCCTCGCTGAGGTCGGCTTCGGTGAGGTCGGACTTGAACAGGGAGGCCTGGCTGAGGACGGCCCCTCTGAGCTTGGCCCGGAAAAGGGAGGCCTGCCCGAGGTTGGCGCCCTTGAGGCACGCGCCGTGAAGGGTCGCTCCGCTGAGGTTGGCCCGGATGAGAAACGCCCCGCTGAGATCGGCGCTGTTGAGATTGGCGCCGGCGAGGTCGGCCTGGCTGAGATTGGCCTTGAAGAGGGTCGCCCGGCTGAGGTCGGCCTGACTTAGGTCGGCGCGGAAGAGCTTGGCCCTGGCCAGGTTGGCCCCGCTGAGGTTGGCCCCGGCGAGGCGGGCGCCGGCCAGGTCGGCCTTGCCGAGGTTGGCCCCGGCCAGGTTGAGCTCCGAGAGGTCGGCCCCCGAGAAATCTGGGACGATCTTGGTGTTCTTCCGACGCCAATCGTTCCAACTCTCGATCCGGTCCCGGACGAGATCGATGTGCCCCGCATTCGCCATCGGGCTCATTCTAGGCGGATTCGCGACCGCGTGTCAACCGCGTCCCCGTCCCGGGCGCACTACTTCTTTCGCAGCTTGAGAACGCCCTTGATGCTGTCGAGGTCGACCTGGAAATGCTGCAGGAAGTCGTTGCCGAGGAGCCCCGCGTTCTCCGCGTCGCCGAGGTCGTAGACGAGGGCCCGGACGTCGAAGACCACCAGGCCCTCGATCTCGATGGATTCGACCGGGACCTGAAAGGCCATGTCGCCGCCGGCGACGCCCTGGAAGCCGACGACGGGCGTCGAGTTGTCGATCCGGATCTCGAGCGCCGCCGCGGCCGACGTCGGGATGATGGTCGTCGTCGCGCCGGTGTCGATGAAGAACTTCTGGCGGAGCTTCTTGTTGAGGTAGGCATAGACGGGGATGAGCTTGTCGCCGGGATTGAAGCGGATCGTGACCGAATCCTCGTCGCGCCGGCCCTCCTCGATGAGGCGCTCGAGGGTGCGGGCCTTGTCGGAGAGGGCCGTCGGGTACTGTTTGTCCTGAAGGAGCTGCTCGGCCCGGACCCATTTTTTCTCCAGGACGGCGACTTCGACGCCGAGGAGGTGGAGCTCGAGGTCGTCGGGCGCGAGGCGGCCAGCCTCGTCGAAGATCTCGAGACCGCCGTAGCCGCGCTCGTTGAGGATCTTGTGGAGAGACGCCTTGGCCAGCTCGACCTCGACGGCGTCGAGATCCCGGAAGGCGGGAGAGATCTGAATGACGGGATCGCGCCGGAGGTCGGCGAGAAGGCGGTGGGCGGCGTCGAAACCACGGGCGTCATTATATGCGCCCGCCGCGGCCTTGATGAGGGGGATGTCGGCGGCGGCGGCAAGGACGTCCGGGTCGAGGGCCCGCGCGACCTCGTCCGCCTGGCTCCGCCGGACCATCGACGCGGCCGTCGATGCCATGCGGGCGGCGACCGCGGCCGGCTTGAGGTCGAGGGGAAGGTCATCTTCCGAAAGCAGGGCGGCGCTCCGGAAGCCCGCGGCCAGGGCCGAAAGCTTGCGCCCCTCGGGGATCTCGTCGGACATGGCCAGGGCCTGCACGAACGCGGCTTCGCGAGAGCCCGAACGCAGCTTCGCGGAAAGGTCGGCGAGCGAAAGGACGGGTTTGGGTCCGCCGCCGTCGGGCGGGGCCCACAGGTATCCCCTGGCCATCCCCAGGCCGAACGTCCAGCCGACGATCCGGCCTTCCTGGATGAGGACGCCGGGCGCCTCGATCTGGCTGAAGAGGCCGAAGGTCTTGAACGAGCCGGCTGTTCGGAGGGGGCCCGTTTCGATGGCGAACGACGTCCGCCCGCCGCTCAAGGGGCGCCACTCGAGCACGACCGATCCGTCATAGGGGGCGAGCTCGGGAGTTTTCAAGCTCTCGGTGAGCTCGACGCGGCCGAGAACGATGGGCTCCGTGGGGTTCCAGTCAACCCAGGCCGGGAGGGTCCCGGAAGGGCCGGGGCTCTCGAGCCGGGGCGCGGCCGGGCCCATGAAGGCCCAGAGCGGCAGGGCGGTCCAGGCGCCGTCGAAGAAAGCGCTTTCGATCGAAATCGACGCCCCGCGGACGGGGCTTTCGACGGCGAATCGGCCGGCGACGAGCGACAAGCTCGACGAGGCCGTCAAAGCCTCGGCGCCGCCGGACGCCTCGGGGCTCGTCGCGGCCGGCTCCCCTGCCCCGGCCTCGCTGGAAGCGGCGGGGCGCGACGAGGGCCTGAAGCCGGGCACGAGGAAATAGGCCGCGGCGAGGACGATGAGCATGCCGGCCCCGGCGATGACGTACCGGGGAACGGCCCGCCTCGGCTTGACCAGGGACTTCGTCAGGAGAGCCCCGCAGGCCGAGCAGTATCGCGACCCCTCAGGATTGTCCGTCCCGCATCTTCGACAGTTCATGGCGCACCCTTCCTTGTCGTGAAAGCATAAGTTGAGTCGGCGCGGGAAGTCAAACTGAGGAAAAGGGACCGGGATGCATCGAGATCGACGCCGGGCGGGGATGCCGGGACATAGCGGCGAAGGTCGCCGCCCAAGTCCGGCTCATATCTCGATTGGCAGGGCCACGGGGATTCGAACCCCGGTCTGATGGCTGAGAACCACCTGTCCTGGGCCTCTAGACGATGGCCCCGCAAGGGGCATCAAAAATATCAGAATCCCACCAGGGTGTCAACCCAATAACGGTTCGGGAACCGTCCCCATAGAGGTCTCACTCTCGGGACGCGGCTTATCCCGGAGGGGAAAGAAACCTGGACACGTACCCAGAGTACATGTCCCGAAATCCTGACCCTCGGGCGCGCTCCGGGACCTACCTCCGCCCGGCCAGCAGCATCTTGGCGGCCGTCTCTCCCCCGTTGAGGCGGAAGAGCATCGGCAGGGGCCGGTCCAGGCCCTCGATGTGTTCCGGCGCGTTCTCCCAACGGTAGTTGAGGATGTTGGCGTAATCCGAAAAATGCTGCCAGCGGCGGCGCGGCAGGCCGGTGACCATGTGGATGTGGTTGGCCGGGACGCCCATCTTGGCCTGGCTCGCGGGGACGTGGTCGAAGGTCAGGAGCGTATGCGGCCAGGTGTAGTCCGAGGCGTGACAAACCCTCTCGGCGAGGGCCGCGGGGAGCTCGACGCTCTGGGCCTCGTCCTGGACCATGGTGAACAGCCCCGAGAGGTCGGAGAAGCCGAGGCGGCCGGCCATCCCCTTGAGGCCTTTGGGCGAAAGGTAGCCCACAGAAAAGCCCAGCCCGGGGAAATAGAATTCGACGGCCTTGAAAAGGAACCACTTCTCGGCGTAGTCGAGCGACGCGGCGCCGGAGTTGTTGCCGTCGATGAAGCCGCGCTCCATCCAGGGCTCGTTCTTGTAGTTGCGGATATCGAGGCCCAAGGCCTTGGCGTTGACCTGGACCTCCCAGGGCTCGTAGACCTTGCGGAAGTCCATGAAAAGAGTGGGATTGCCGCCCGAGAGGTAGCAGTAGGATATCATCGTCAGGAGGGCCTGGATGTCGTTCTCCGTGGCGAAGGGGATGACCGTCTTCCGGCCCGTGTGGTCCTCGGACGAGTTGAAGAGCGACTCGGCGATATCGGCCGTGGTCATCGGCAGGCCGCGACGGTCCGAGCCCCAGGCCAGCTGGTTCGTCCAGCCGCCGCCGATGGCGTTGACGTCGCGCATGTAGTTGCGGATGATGAGGTAGAGGGCCAGGCCTTCGTCGAGCTTCTGCCTGTCGGCCGGGCCGAGCGCCGGCGCTTTGAAATTCTTCGCGGTGTAAATGTCGCGGCCCGTCCTGGTGATGTCCTCGGTATCCGTGAAGATGCGGTTCTTGAATTTGACGTTGACGACCCAATCACGCAGGGCCTTGAGCTCCTCGGGATCGTAGCCGCCTTTTTTCCGGAGCATGTCGGCGAAGAGCTTCATGGATTCGCGCGTGCTCTCCAGGCCGAAGAACCGCCGGGCGGCGTGGACGTGATTGAGGGCGGTCTCCATCTGCATGGAGTCGGTGTCGACGGCCACGAAGCGCCGGCCCTGGAGGGCGATCCGGGCGAGCATGGCATAAGCCAGGTCGATGACCTCATCCTTGGTCTTGGCGTCGAACTCCGGGTCGAGGCCGGTCTCGGGCATGGAGCCGATGACCATGGGGCAGAGGCGGCCCGTCTGGGCGTAGGCGCCGACGAGCGCGTCGATGCCGACGACGCCGGGCTTGGGGGCGTTGTTGCCGCCGACGCAGGCCAGCGGTGTCGTCGGGGGGAAGTGGGCGGTCAGGGCCATGGCCGTCTTGCCGGGGAAGAACCATGTATCGGGGGTCATGATGATGGCCCCGACGCCGGCCTCCCGCATCTCCCGGGCCCCGGCGTCAGCGGTAGATTCGCTGTCGACGAGCTTGGAGCAGGTGAAGATGTTGGGGACGGTGCCGTCGGGGAGGCGCAGACGCTTGGACAGCAAAGCGGCCGTCATCCGGCCGATGTTGAAGGCCCGAGTCCGCGAGTCCGCGTCGATCCGCGGGTCGCAGGGGACGAAAACGCCCAAGGTGGGCGCACCGGGTCTTTTCTTTTCCGTGTAGGGCATGACTGCCTCCGATGGAACAGGTTTCAGATATATTCGATGGTGGCCGGCGGCTTCGCCGTGAGCTCGTAGGCGACCCGGGTGACGGCCGGGAGCTCGGCCGTGATCCTCTTCGAGATCTTCATCAGGGTGGCCCAGGGCAGGGGCGAGGGCTCGGCGGTCATGGCGTCCCTGCTCTCGACGGAACGGACGATGATGATGTTGCCGAAGTGGCGCTTGCCCTCGACGATCCCGGTCCCCTTATCCTCGAGAAGGACGGCGAAGGCCTGGAACGGCTTGTGGGCCGCGACCTCTTCCTCGACGATGACCGTGGCCGCCCGGACCAGGTTGACGCGCTCGGCCGTGACCTCGCCGATGATGCGCGTGGCCAGGGCCGGGCCGGGGAAAGGCATACGGTTGTAGATGGACTCGGGCAGCCCGAGCTCCTTGGACACCAGGCGGACCTCGTGCTTGAAGAGCTCCTTGAGGGGCTCGAGGACCTTGAAGCCGAAGCCCTTTTCGGGATCGATGCCGATCTGCTCGAGGATGTTGTGCTGGGTCTTGAGGCCCTTCTGGGTCTCGATGATGTCGGCGGCGATCGTGCCCTGGATGAGGTAGCGGGCCTTGCTCTTGAGGACCTCCTTGCCGAAGGAGCTGTAGAACGCGTAGCGGAAGGCCTTGCGCTTCTCCTCGGGATCGGACTTGCCCTTGAGGGCGGCGAAGTATTCCTTCTTCTTGTCGGCGATGTCGACGGCGATGCCCAGGCCGGCGAAGATCTTGGCTATCTCCTGGGGTTCTCCGGCGCGCATCAGGCCGTGGTCGATGAAGACCGACTTGAGCTGCGGACCGAGCGCCCGGTGGGCCAGGACCGTGCAGGCGGAGCTGTCGACGCCGCCGGAGAGGGCCGAGATGGCCTTGCCCGAACCGACGGTCTTCTTGATCTCTTCGATCTGGGTTTCGATGAACTTCTTGACGTTCATGGGGGGCCTCCCTCTGTCGATTCGCCTCATCATACTTATTTTAAAAGAGGGGGTCAAACCTGTACGTTTGACCCCTTCTGGAAGCGGGGCTCACCCCGCCGGTGAGGGCAATTCATCGCGCTTACCCTCGCTCGGGGCGATTGACCGGCCGGGACGCCCCTGGGAAAATCGGACCACCGCAAGGAGGGCCGCATCCAAGGCTATTGCGAAAACGGGGCGGATACGGGGATTCCTCTCCAGGCCCTCCTTGCCTTTGTCACGCAGTGACCTGCAGGATCGCGGCTGAGTACTCGAGGCCACGATCCTGCGAAATATCTTAATCAAAGTGTTCTCCTCGCCTGAGGACACGATCCTGCGAAATATCTTTATCAAGTCTTAATCGAGCCGCTTTCTGATTTCTTGGGGACACGTACCTCAGGTACATGTCCCCACACCCACCTCGAGCACATGTCCCTTTGCATGGCCGGGCTCGTTTCGGCTACCATAGGCTCCCGCGAACCTGGAGGAGGAACCCATGAAGAAACGACGCCTCACCGTCCCCGTCTTGATCCTGGCCGCTCTCGCCGTTCTCGCCGCAGCGCCCATCGCCCGGGCCGCCGCCTACCCCGCGACACCCCTCGAGAAGAAGGTCAGGGCTATGACTGACAAGATCGCCCCGGAGCTCATCGCCATCCGGCAGGATATTCACGCCCACCCGGAGCTCGGGCTCCAGGAGACGCGCACCTCCGCCATTGTGGCCGATTATTTCCGCAAGCTCGGCCTCGAGGTCCGGACGGGTTATGCCAAGACGGGCGTCATCGGGATCCTCAAGGGCGGCAAGCCCGGCCCCGTCGTCGCCATGCGCGGCGACATGGACGCCCTGCCCATCACCGAAGAGACCGACGTCCCCTTCGCCTCGAAGGAGAAGGCCGTCGTGGAAGGCCGCGAGACCGGGGTCATGCACGCCTGCGGCCACGACATCCACACGACCATGCTCCTCGGCGTCGCCGCCGTCCTGGCCTCGGTGAAAGCCGACCTCCCCGGTACGGTCGTCTTCGTCGCCCAGCCCGCCGAGGAGTGCTGCGGCGGGGCGAACATGATGATCGAGGACGGCGCCTTCAAGGATATCGTTCCCGCGGCCTTCTTCGCCTATCACGTCGACGACACGCTCAAGGCCGGGCGGATCGGCTACGCCTCGGGCTTCATGTCGGCCAACGTCGACGGCTTCACCCTCGAGATCAAGTCCGAGGGCTGCCACGGCGCCAGCCCGTGGTCCTGCGTCGACCCCATCGTCGTCGGCGCCGAAGTCGTCACCGCGCTCCAGGTCCTGGTGGCCCGGGAATTCAGCGTCCACAACAACACCGTCATCACCGTCGGCTCCTTCCACAGCGGGAGCGCCCCCAACATCATCCCCAGGTCGGCCCGGCTCGAGGCCACCGTGCGCAATTACGGCGACGACCAGCGCCGGATCCTCAAAGAGAAGATCACCCGTCTCGTCACCAACATCTGCGAGGCCGCGAACGCTCCCTTCGATCTCGGCTACGAATTCGGGACGATGTCGGTCTACAACGACCCCGCGCTGACCGCTGGGGCCCTGTCCACGGCGGAACGCGTCCTCGGCTCGAAGACGGCCCTCGTCGAACAGAAGCCCGAGATGGGCGGCGAGGACTTCAGCTACTTCGGGACGATCGCCCCGGCCGTCATGCTCAATCTTGGCGTCGTGCCCCCGGAGCTCGAAGCGACGGCGGTCCACTCCCCGACCTTCATCGCCGACGAGGCCGCCATCCCCATCGGCGTCAACCTGATGGCCAACATCATCCTCGACCACCAGGGGAAGGCCGCCAAGACGGCGCGGAAGTGATGATCCCGGTTGATATCCAGCGCTCCCGCGACTAAAATATTGATGGCGGCCTAAACCGCGCGAATATCTTAGGAGGACGACCCATGAAAAAGACTCTCGTCATATTGATCACCTTTAGCCTCGTGCTGATGAGCCTCGGCTGCGCCAGCTGGAGCAAGACCGCCAAGGGCGCGGCGATCGGCGGCGCGGCCGGCGCCGTCGTCGGCGGGGCCATCGGCGCGATCGCCGGAAACACCCTCCTCGGCGCCATCGCCGGGGCCGCCTTGGGCGGGGCCGCCGGGGCCTTCATCGGCCGCCACATGGACAAGCAAGCCGCGGAGATGCGCCGCGACCTCGAGGGCGCCAAGGTCGACCGCGTCGGAGAAGGCATCAAGATCACCTTCGACTCGGGGCTTCTGTTCGACATCAACAAGTACGACCTCCGCGCCGCAAGCCAGGAGAACCTGAACAAGCTGGCCGCGATCCTCAACAAGTACCCCGACACGAACATCCTCGTCGAAGGCCACACCGATTCGACCGGCACCCGCGAGATCAACATGCCCCTGTCCGAGAACCGCGCCAAGGCCGTGTCCAACTTCCTGGCCGGACTCAGTGTTCAATCGGCCCGCTTTACCGTCCACGGCTACGGCCCCGACCAGCCGCTCGGCGACAACGCGACCGTCGAAGGGCGCCAGACGAACCGCCGGGTCGACATCGCCATCATGGCCAACGACAAGCTGAAGAAGATCGCCCAGGAATCCGTCAAGGGAGCGGCCTGAGCGCGGCGCGACCCCAATTTGATATAATGCCCCGGTAGGAATCCTCGGAGGAGGACCCCCGATGAAATTCGCCGGGCTGTCGTTGTCGATCGCCGCCGGGCTCGCCGTCCTGGCCCTTTCCTTTATCCCCGCGTCCGCCCAGGTCCCCGATGCCGACCGGGAGACCGACCCCCTCGTCCTGGCCAAGCTCGACCGCTGGCAGGATTGGAAGTTCGGCCTCATGATGCACTGGGGCCCCTACAGCCAGTGGGGCGTCGTCGAGTCCTGGACCCTCTGCTCGGAAGACGAGCCCTGGTGCCGCCGCACGATGGACGACTACTGCGCTTACAAAAAGGCCTATGAGGCCCTGCCGCGCACCTTCAACCCGGCGAAGTTCGATCCCGCGGCCTGGGCGGCGGCGGCCCAGGCGGCTGGCATGCGCTACATCGTCTTCACGACCAAGCATCACGACGGCTTCTCGATGTTCGACACGCGGCAAACGGACTACCGCGTCACCGGGCCGGACGTGCCGTTCCGCGCGGACCCCCGGGCCGACGTCACCAAAGGCATCTTCGACGCCTTCCGGGCCAAAGGGATGGGCGTCGGGGCCTATTTCTCCAAGCCCGATTGGCACCACCCGGACTTCTGGGCGCCCGAGTGGGCGACGCCCGACCGGAACGTCAACTACAGCATCGACAAATACCCGGCCCGCTGGCAACGGTTCCGCGATTTCACCTACCGGCAGATCGAGGAGCTCGCCACCGGCTACGGCCCGCTCGACCTCCTCTGGTTCGACGGCGGCTGGGTCCGGCCCCAGCCGATGACCGAGATCGCGCCCGGCCACTTCGTCAAGAACCCAAAGAACATGGACATCGACATGCCGAAGATCGCGGCCATGGCCCGCCGCCTCCAGCCGGGGATCCTCATCGTCGACCGGACCGTCACCGGGCGCTACGAGAACTACCGGACGCCCGAGCAGGAGGTCCCCGAGAAGCCTCTCCCCTACGCGTGGGAGACCTGCATGACCATGGGAGGGTCGTGGTCGTACAAGCCCAACGACGATTACAAGTCGACGCGCCGGCTCGTCCACCTTCTCGTCGACATCGTCTCCAAGGGCGGCAACTTCCTGCTCAACATCGGGCCCGGTCCCGAGGGAGATCTGCCGGCGGATTCGCTCGTCCGGCTCCGGGAGATCGGCGAGTGGATGCGCGTCAACGGCGAGGCCATCTACGGCACGCGGCCGATCGCCCCCTACAAAGAGGCCCAAACCTGCTTCACTTCTCTCGCGGACGGCACGGTCTACGCCATCGTCCTGGCGGGCGACGGCGAGACCGCGCCGCCGTCGAAGCTCATGCTGACCTCCATCGCGCCGGAGGCCGGGAGCGGCGTCCGGATGCTCGGCGTGCGCGAGCCCGTACGCTGGGAGAAGGTCGGCCGGGGCGCGCTGCTGACGCTTCCGCACGGCGCGGTCGAGAAGCCTCCCTGCAAGGACGCCTGGGTCTTCAAGCTCAAGGCGGCCCGGGCTGGAGCGCGGACCGCGGAATGAAGATGAGGCGCCCGGGGGCTCTTCTCGCCCTCGTCGCCGCCGCGGCCGCCCCGGCGGCCGGAGCGGACTGGCTCAGGGGCTACGGACGGACGCTCGCGGGCGCCGAGATGACCTATCACTCCCCCTACCCCGATATCACCTCCGCACTCATCAGCCGGGCCTCGGACGGCGCCATGGCCGTCGAATGGGAGACCGAGGCGCTACCCACGGACTGGAAGGGCGGGCCGGCGACTTTCGTCTGGTTGGCCGGCCACGCCACGGGCAAGGGCGGCCATCGCTTCGACGTCGCCATCGACGGGAAAGCGGTCTTGAGCTTCCGGACATCGTCCGACGCGTCGCGCCGGGATTGGCGTGAGGAGGGAGCGGGCGGGGTCTCGCTCGCTTTCAAGACCGTCATGGTCGACCAGTTCGACGAGCTCTTCGGCTTCATGTGGCTCGAGGTCCCGGCCGCGCTCCTCCGCCCGGGCCGGCCCCTAACGCTCCGGGTCACGGGAGAGAAGGCCGGATCGAACGACTGGTTCATGGTCTTTCGCGACAACCTCCGCCGCGACGTCTGGGCCCGGAGCGAGCAGGCCCTGGTCCGGAAGGACGGCCGGACGCTTCAGATGGTCCGGGTCGAGATCAGCCATCTGGCCGGGCCCGCGGGCGCGCTCGTCTCCTGCGGCTCGGAAAAGGCCCGGCTCGACCTCAAGCTCGGCTATAACGCCCTCGAATTCCTCGTCCCCGCGGTCGACAGGGAGCGCCTCGTCACGCTCGAGGTGGCCCTCGACGACGGCTCCGTCCGGCGCGGCGAGCTCACGGTCAAGCCGGTCGTGCCCCGGGAGATCTGGCTCCTCCCCCACTCCCACGTCGACATCGGCTACTCCGACCCCCAGCCCGTCGTCGAAAAGAACCATTGGCGATATTTCGAGGAGGCGATCGCGCTGGCCGCGAAGTCGGCGGGCCACCCGGAAGGCGCGCGCTTCAAATGGAACACCGAACAGGCCTGGGCCGTCGAGACGTATTTCCGTCAGGCGAGCGAAGCCGGGAAGGCGGCCTTCATCGAGGCCTTGCGCCGCGGAACGATCGAGCTCCAGGCGACGCTGGCCGGCGTCCTGACCGGGCTCTGTCATCCCGAAGAGCTCCTCCGCCTGACCGCGTTCGCCCGGAATCTCGGGCGCAGCGCGGGAGTGCCCGTGGACTCAGCCATGGTGACCGACATCCCCGGCCAGTCCTGGTCGTTCGTTCCCGCTCTGGCCATGGCCGGGATCAAGTATGTCTCGAGCGGGCCGAATTACATGCCCAGCCTCTTCGACGGCGGGGACCGGATCGGCTGGGCCCTCAAAGCGTGGGGCGACAAGCCGTTCTACTGGCGCTCGCCGTCGGGCGAGGAACGGGTCCTCTTTTGGATGGCCGGCCGCGGCTATTCGTGGTTCCACGGCCTCAACATGGGCTCCCTCGTCAAGGCCCCGCCCTACCGCATCTTCGAATATATGGACGAGCTCGCCGAGAAGCGCTACCCGTACTCCATGGTCCAGGTGCGGTACACGGTCGGGGGCGACAACGGTCCCCCCGACGCGACGCTCGCCGACACCGTCCGGAGCTGGAACGAGAAATATGTCTCGCCCCGCATCATCATCGCCACGGCTTCGGAGATGTTCGCCGAGCTCGAACGGCGGCACGGCGCGGCCATCCCCGAGGTCCGCGGCGACTTCACCGGTTATTGGGAGGACGGGGCGGCCTCGACCGCCAGGGAAACGGCGATGAGCCGCGCCGCGGCGGGACGGCTCGTCCAGGCCGAAGCGCTGTGGTCCATCCTGGGCCGGGACGGATTCCCGGCAGCGAAAGACGAGGAAGCCTGGCGGCAGGTCGTCCTCTTCAGCGAGCACACCTGGGGCGCCTCCGACAGCGTCTCGAACCCGGACGGCGAGGGTCCGCGGGCCCAATGGGCTTACAAGAAGGCCTTCGCGGACCGGGCCGAGCGGCTGTCCCGCGAGCTTCTCGAAGGGGCGGCGGCATCGGGGGCGGCCGGAAAGGCTGTCGACGTCGTCAACACCTGTTCCTGGGAGCGGACGGACCTCGTCATCCTCCCCGCGGCGATGAGCGGGTCCGGCGACCTCGTCCGCGGCGCCGACGGCGCGGCCGTGCCTTCGCAGCGGCTTCGGACGGGCGAGCTGGCCTTCGTCGCCCGGGACGTGCCGGGCTTCGGCGCGAAACGGTACACGGTTCAGGCCGGGCAAAGCCCAAAAGAAGGCGAAGCGGGCATAACCGGATCGTTACTGAAGAACGCGGCGATCGCCGCGGCTGTCGACCCCGGGACGGGCGCGGTCTCGAGCCTCCGCTGGGCGGACGGCTCGTCGGCGGCCCGCGAGCTCGTCGACACGGGCGAGCAGCCCGGCCTGGCCCACTATCTCTATATTCCAGGGCTCGACCCGAAGGCGGCCCGGACCGCTTCCTCGGTCAAGATCAGGCCGGGCGAACCGGGACCGCTCGTCGCCTCGCTCATCGTGGAGTCGGACGCGCCGGGCGCCAGAGGGCTCGTCCGCGAATACCGACTCGTCGACGGCCTGTCGCGGCTCGATATCGCCGTGACCGTCGACAAGGAGAGGGTCCGGGACAAAGAGAGCGTCCACATCGCCTTTCCCTTCGCCCTTCCCGGCGGCGCGGCCCGCGTCGACGTCGGCTGGGGTTTCGTCCGCCCGGAGACCGACCAGATCGCCGGAGCCTGCCGCGATTTCTTCTGCGCCCGGGACAGCGTCGACATCTCCGCCGGGGACGCCGGCCTGACCTGGACATCGCTCGACGCCCCGCTCGTCGAGATCGGCGCCATCACCGACGAGACGCCGCGCAACGGCGAACGGCGCGCTTGGCTTCGGGAGCTCGCCCCCTCCACCCGCCTCTTCTCCTACGTCATGAACAACTATTGGCACACGAACTACAAGGCCGACCAGGAAGGACCGGTGACCCTGCGCTACGCCGTGTCGCCCCACCGCGGCGCGGACACGGCGACCGCGAAGCGGCTGGGCCTGGAAGCCGCGAACCCGCTCCTCCCTGTCGCGGCCGACCCGGCCTCCGTTGTCCCCCGCTTTCCGTTGACGATCGGCTCGCCGGCCTTCGTCGTCATGTCGCTCAAGCCCGCGGAGGACGGCAGGGCTTGGGTCCTGCGGCTCCTCAACGCCTCGTCCAAGCCGGAAAAGCTCCTCCTTTCGGGACAGGCTTTCGAAGGCGGACGCGTCTTCCTCAGCGATATCTCCGGGACGGAGGGCCAGCGCGTCTCCGCCCCCATCGAATCCCCCGCCTTCGGCATCCTGACCCTCCTAATTAGGTGACATCCGGCAGGGGGACATGTACCCCGGGTACGTGTCCCCCTGTTTCGCCTGTCCCCATCAAGAATGGGGACACGTACCCGGTACATGTCCCCAAGGGGCCACAACCGCTTGCCAAAGGGGCCGCAATAAGACAGGGGACACGTACCCGGTACATGTCCCCGTCGGTTTGGCCGGGGCGGAGGGTTTCCGATATAATGGATATATCCTTTCTTCGGGAGGCCTCATGACGACCCACCGCAATCGTTCCCTCGGGATCTCCGCCAAGCTCGCCGCGGCGGCCGGCCTTCTGGCCGTCCTGGCCGCGCTCCCCCCCGCGAGCCCGGCCCAATATGCGTCCTCGATGCAGAACCGGCCCGAGCCCCGGGCCAAGATGGGCATGCCCATCGAGCTCAGCGTCAACCTCGGCGACCTCTGGTACATCCAATCCTCGGAAAAGGCCAAAGGAACGGGAGAGCAGATCTCGGCCCCCGGCTTCAAGATGGAATCCTGGTATCCGGCCGTCGTGCCCTCGACGGTCCTCGGAACGCTCGTCGAGAACAACATCTATCGGGACATCTTCTTCGGCAAGAACCTCGAGAACGTCCCCACGGCGCCCTTCGAGGTCTCCTGGTGGTACCGCAAGGAGTTCATCCCGCCGATGGCCCCCGGCCTCGGCCGGACCCGGCTCGAGTTCGACGGCATCAACTACCGGGCCAACATTTGGCTCAACGGGAAGAGGATCGCCGACGCCTCGGAGACATACGGCCCCTACCGCCGGTTCTTCATCGACATCACGGCGACCGTCAAGAGGACGGAAAAGAACATCCTGGCCATCGAGGTCATCCCGCCCAAGAAGGGCGAGCCCACGATCGGCTGGGTCGACTGGAATCCGGCTCCTCCCGACAGGGCCATGGGCCTCTTCCGCGAGGTCCGGGTCCGGACGATGGGCGACGTCTCGATCGAGAACCCCTTCGTCATGACCAAGCTCGACCTCGCGGCCTACAAAGAGGCCCGCCTGACGGTCACGGCCGATCTCGTGAACCACTCCGACGCCGACGTCACAGGCAGCCTCCAAGGCCGGACCGAGGGCGTCAGCTTTTCCCGCGAGGTGAACCTCCGCCCCCGCGAAGCGAAGAAGATCGAGCTCACGCCGGAGACGACCCCCGAGCTCGTCATCAAGGACCCCCGCGTCTGGTGGACCCACGATCTGGGCAAGCCCGAGCTCTACCTCCTGTCGCTCTCCTTCGTCCAGAAGAAGGACAAGGACGCCGGCGAGCCCGAGACGCCGCCGGCCAAAGACGACAAGAAGCCCCGGGACAAGGACATCCGCCAGATGATGGGCATGCCCCGGGTCATGCCCTCGGACATCCGGACCGTCCGGTTCGGCATCCGCGAGATCGCCGACTACCGCAACGACGCCGGACATCGGGGCTTCATGCTCAACGGCCGGAAGATCCTCATCCGGGGCGGCGGCTGGGCCGACGATCTCCTCCTCGACGTCAAGCGCCGGAAGCTCCAGGCCGAAGTCCTCTACGCCCGCCACATGAATCTCAACGCCCTCCGCCTCGAGGGCTTCTGGGGGACGAGCCGGGACCTCTACAATCTCTGCGACGAGAACGGCATCCTGATCATGGTCGGCTGGAGCTGCCACTGGGAGTGGACGAACTACCTCGGCCGGCCCGCCGACGAGCCCTACGGCGGGATCACCACGCCGGAGCTCATCGACCTCGTCGCCGATTCCTGGCGGCACCAGGTCCTCTGGCTCCGCAACCACCCCTCCATCTTCGTCTGGGCCGAGGCGAGCGACATGATCCCCCACCCCGACCTCGAGCGCCGCTACATCGCCATCATGAAGGAGATCGACCCGACCCGGCCGACCCTCGTCTCGACCAAGGGCAAGACGAGCGGGATCACGGGGCCGTCGGGCGTCAAGATGCTCGGCCCCTACGACTACGTCCCGCCGGTCTACTGGTATGTCGACACGAAGAACGGCGGCGCCTACGGCTTCAACACCGAGACCGGCCCCGGACCCCAGGTCCCGCCGCTCGAGAGCCTGCGGAAGATGATGCCGGAGGACAAGCTCTGGCCCATCAACGACGTCTGGGATTTCCATGGCAGCCGCGGCATGTTCAAGGACCTCAAACGCTACAACGAGGCCATGGACAAGCGCCTCGGCCCGGCCGGGGACCTCGAGGACTACCTCCGCAAGGCCCAGTTCCTGAACTACGAGGCCATGCGGGCCATGTTCGAGGCCTTCGTCGCCAACAAGCACAAGGCGACGGGCGTCATCCAGTGGATGTACAACTCGGCCTGGCCCAAGCTCTGGTGGCAGCTCTACGACTACTATCTCCAGCCGAATGGCGCCTTCTACGGCGCCCGCAAGGCCGGCGAGCCCGTCCACATCCTCTACAACTACGGCAAGCGCGAGATCGCGGCGGTCAACAGCTCGGGGACGCCGTCGCCCAAGCTCAAGGCCACGATCCGCGTCCTCGACTTCGGCCTCAAGGAGATCATCTCCAAGTCGGTCGACTTCGGGCTTCTCGCCGACGAGGTCAAGACGATCGACGTCCTCAGCCCGCCCGCGGGCCTCACGCCGACCTACTTCCTCGACCTGCGCATCTTCAAGGACAAGGGCCAGCTCATCGACGCCAACTTCTACTGCCTCTCGTCCAAGCCCGAGACGCTCGACGAGGAGAACTCGACCTGGTACGTGACCCCGATCAAGGATTTCGCCGACCTCACGGCCCTGAACGGCCTCAAGCCGGTGACCCTCAAGGTCAAGGACAAGACCTCGAAGGACGGCCCGATGACCCGGATCACGGTCGACCTCGAGAACCCCTCGGCCGACCTGGCCCTGATGATCGAGATCCGCGTCGTCCGCGACACGTCCGAAGAGGTCGTCCTGCCGATCTACCTCGACGACAACTACATCACGCTCCTGCCGAAGGAATCGCGCAAGATCTCAGGCCTCTTCAGCACCGAGGACCTGGGCGGCGAGCTGCCTGTCGTCAAGATCCGGGGCTGGAACGTCCGGGCCGCCGAGAAATGACCGGCCCCCGCCGGGGTCGCGCGGGCCTCGCGGCCGCGCAGCCTCCGCGGCCGGCCGGTCCGCCGCGAGCTCGCGTTACTCATTCTGCCCCGTTTTTCCCGCGTTCTTCCGTAACGCCTCGTAGAGCGCCCAGACCGCGCCGGGACGCATGTATTTCATGGCCCGGAACGTCTTCTCGCCGTACTTCGCGGCGGGATCGTTCCATAGGGCCTCGTCCGGATCGAGATAGGCCTCGGGCGTCTTGAAGAAGTAGCCCTGGCCGAAGGGGCTGTAGACGACATGATAGAGCCCGTAAGCCGTGTGCAGGCCCTCGGCGACGAGGCCGTTGAGGACCAGGTCGGCGGCGAAGGCATAGGCCGTGCCGACCCAGACCTCGTCGCCCTGCTGGCTACGGAGCTGGCTGCCATCGGCCTTGCGCCCGTTGACGGCGCCCATGACGCCGCCGCCGAAGCCGAGGACGTTCTTCTCGTAGACAGTACGCAGGGCCCTCTGGACATCGACGGGAGGGACGATCGGGTCGCGGCCGTCGCCCTCGAGGCCGAGCATGCCGGCATACCAGACGCCGAAGAGCTGGTCGGTCATGATGTCGTCCGTCGTCGCGTCAATATGAAAATAGCCGGCCCGCTCGTCCCAGAGCTTGCGCAGGGAGGCGCGGCCGGACTCGAACCAACCTTTATATTTTGCCAGGACCTCGGGGATATCCAAGTCCCCCGCCCGGTAGAGCCCGCGCGAAGAGAGCGTCTCGCCCATGCGGACGGTCGCCTTGAGGCCGGCCAGCCAGAGAAGACCGACGTAGGCGCTCTCGCCCTTCATTTTCCAGGTGTCGTAGGTCTGGTCCGGGATGCCCTCGTTGAGGGGGACGTGCGTCACCCGGTCGCCGAAGCGGGCTTCGAGCGTGTCCAGGGCGACGACGGAGGCCTGGAACATGCGCATGAGAAAGCCGATGTCGACGCCGCCGGTGGCCAGGAAGTCCCGGTAGGCCCGAAGGGGGAATTTCGGATTGATGTCCTTCCAGACGTTCGCGTTCTGCCAATCGAAGCCGTTCAGGATGACCCAGGGACGCTTGCGCGGCGAGCCGAGGTCGTGCGGGACCATGCCCGGGGTCTTGATCGTGCTCCAATAGTGGCCCATCTTGTCCGCGGGGACCTCTTTGGGGAATTGAACGGCGTACTGGAAGGCGCGATAGGACGCGTCCTCGAGCGGGATGGTGCCGGCGAGATAGCTCATATTCCTCGTCTCGAGCTCGGGCCAGAGGCGCAGGACGTGCCAGCAGTAGGAATCGACGTCCGTCGTCCCGTACATGAGGTAGTCCGCGCTTTCGAGGTAGGTGTGGAGGTCGGTCGTCGCGTCCCAGATGCTCGTCTCGGTGAGGACATAGAGCTCGTTGAGCAGGGCCTGGCGGAACCAATCGGGCAGGCGCGGATTCGTCAGGCTGGGCTTCTGCCAGGCGTCGATCGCCTTCTCCCACTCCCCCGCCCGGGCCAGGGCCTCGGCGGCGATGCGGAAGGCGTTCGTGCCCTCGGCGCCGTAGAAGGCCGTGTATTTCTTCTTGTGTTTGGCCCCGGCCTCGAACTCGTAGTACGGCAGGTCCCAGGCGACGGCGAAGGGCACTTCCAGGCGCTCGCCCGGCTTGAGGGTAAACGTGACGGCCACGGCCGCGCCCGTCCCCTGCCCCGCCGCGGCCGGCGCCGACGCGCGGGCCGTATCGAGGGTCCCGTCGACGGCGAACTTCGTCCAGATGTCGGCGCCGTCGCCCTGGGGATCGAAGGCCGCCTGGATGGAGACGCGCGACTTGCCGGGGCTTTCGAGCGCGGCGATGGCCATGGAGCCGGACATGGCGTTCCCGGTCCTCACATCCTGGCCTTGCTTGCGGAACAGGACGCCCTTGGCCCGCCCGTCGTCCGCGGTCTCGTTGAAGTTCCCGGCGCTCCTGCGGTCCCAGACGAAAGAGGCTTGGGGCGCCTCGCCGGCCGCGGCCCGGGCCCGGACGGCCTCCCAGCCGATCATATTTTCCCAGGTCAAGAGGATCGTGACCTCGGCCGGGAGCTTGGCCGGGTTGTGCGCGATCCACTTATAGACGGCCACGGGATAACTCGTCTCCTTGTAGTTGCCGGAGATGATCGGCGAGAATTGGACGACGGCCATCTTGACCGGCAGCTCGGCGTTCTCCTCGTAGGAAAAGCCGGACTTGGGATAAAGGGCGTAGTAATCGCCCTTTCCGGAGGGGTAGTTCCAGGCCCAAGCGCCGAGCCCCGATCCGGACGGCGGCGCGGTCGTCGAAAGGGTCCGGGCGGTCGTCCGGCCGCCGGACTTGACGAAGACATGGAACTGGTCGGCCCAGACCGTATCCTCGACCATCCAGCCGAGCTTGAGGAACCAGGTCGAGAAATTGCCGTTCATGAGCCGTTCGAAGCCGCCGGCGCCGATCCCGCCGACGGGGCAGGCGCTGCCCTCGGCCCGGGCTTCGATGTCGCCCGGGGCGATGGTCCGGCCGAACTTCTCGAGCTTCGTGCCGATGGGCCTGTCGAAGGCGGCCTGGGGAAAGCCGGCCAGGTTGGAAGCGGAATAGTTCAAAGTCCCGAGGGCGGCCCTGACCAAGTCCTTGGCTGTCCTGGCGCCGGACGCCCGGGCCGCGGCGAAGAGCTTGTCGAAACGCCCGTCGATCTCCCGGCCGGCGTCGTCGGTGATCCCCTTTTCGGCGAGGAGCTGGGCGTACTTTCCGAGAAGCTCGCCGCGCGCGGCGGCCGACGCGGCGTCCTGGGCGGGGGCGGCCGGCAGGGAGCCCAGGAAAAGTGCCAGGGCCGTCAGGATCGGGACGCACGCGCTCGCGGCGGGGCGGGCTCTTCTCATCGTGATCACCTCTCGGATCCCGGTCGTCAATCTTGGCCGGAGCCGACGCCGAAGGACTTCCCGATGACCTCGAGGAGCTCGGAATTCCCGGAACGGAAATCGCTGCCGAGCTCCCAGATGATGACCCCGGCCGAGGTCTTGTCTTTAACGTATTGGCACTTGAGCCCGACGGAGCTCATGTCGTCGTAGGAGATGACCATGGTCCCGTTCGTCCGGCGCATGAACGGGACCCGGGCGTCGCCGTCCCAGACGCGCGTCCACTCCGAGGCGGGCAGGGCCAGGATGTCGGCATAATCCCAGCCCTGGCTCGTCGTGAACGGCAGGCCCATGGCCCCGCAGTCGAAGGACCGGCCGAAAAAGGCCACGCCGACGAGGAGCCTGTTCACGGGGACCTGGCGGCTGCGGGCATATGTGAACGTGTCGTCGAGCGAGCCGCAGGCGTCGCCGGGCGGCGTATAGAGGGGCGAGTTGTGGCCGGAGTGATCGGACCAGTCGCCGTGATAGTCGTAGGTCATGAAGCCGATGAAATCGAAGTCGTCGGCCAGCCGTTCGTAGTCGATCCAGCGGCCGTAGTAGTTCCCGGACGGGGTCGCGGTGGTCAGGAGGAGCGGCGGCGTCTGGGACTTGAGCGCGGCGCCAAGCGCCTCGATGAACAGGATGAAGCCGGCTTTTTCCGCGTCGCTGGAGACGAACTCCCAGTCGATGTCGACGCCGTCATAGGCGTTGGTCTTGCAGAAATCGACGATCTGGCCGATAAACCGGGTCCGGTTGCTCGCCGTCGAGGCCATTCCAGGGAATCCGGCGCAATTGCCCCAGCCCCCGAGGCTGAGGAGCATCTTGACATCGCTCGCGTGGGCGGCGGCGTTGAGCTCGGGATAAAGGAGCCCGGCCGGGAGGACGAGGTTCCCGGACGCATCGGGCCAGGCGAAGGCGTGGGCGATATGGGTCAGGTACTCATAAGCGATCCGGGTGTGGTCGAGGACAGCTCTGTTGGACGTGCGGTAGTAGCCCATGACGACCTTCGACGGGCGGGAGGGCCCCTCCGGGACCTGGTTGACGTCGCACGCGGCAAAGGCGAGGAGCAACAGGGCCGCGGCGAGGTTCGTTCGAGCGGCAGGCAAAAGCGTCCGGCGTCGGGGGAGGGCCATGAACACGCTCCAGACGTCTATTCTTATCTATCGGCGCGCTTTTTTCAATGGACGAGACGCTTCAGAAGGGCCTGTTTCCAGCCCCGGGTTATCCTTGATCGCCTCGGGGCTTTGAAAGACGGGATAGATCAGGAAAAGCCGCAAGCCGTTCGACCGGGCCAAGGCCCGGAAATCCCGAGCGGCGTTCGTCAGCCCATCTCGGGGAGACAGAAGGTGATCGAGCGCTTTTCGCCGCAGGCGCCGCAGCGGAGCGAGGCCTCGAGCTTCTCGCACTTGAGCCCGGCTTCGGTCCGGAATTCGGTCTCCCATCTGCCGCCGCAGGCGCCGCAGGACGCCGGCGAGACGAGCATCACCCGGGCCCGCCGGCCGCGGCCGCCGGTCCTGGGGACGTCGACCGTCCGGACGCGGAGGTCCATGCCGTGGGCTTCCTCGAGCTCTCCGATATAGGATTTGTAGAAGCGAAGCGTATCGGCGGACTTCTTGACGGCCAGCCGCCGGGCCGCGGCGGTGCGCATGTTCGCCGGAAGGACGGCCGCGTAGGTCAGCTCCTTGCTCAGGTAATCCATCGCCGCCGTCTCGAGATTCCGGCCCCGGAGCGTCGATTTAACGAAAAAATTGGCCACGCCGAGATAGCCGAACTTGGAAAGGAAGTCGGCGTCGTGGACGATGTCCGCCAGCCGGTTGCGGCTCGCGCCGGACTTGTAGAGCGAGCGCAGGGCCCGGACGACGTGGCCGATATCGGCCATCTTCAGGCCGGCCTCCTCCAAGGTGATCCGGGCGATGCGGGCCGCCTCTTCCTCTTCGGGCTTGTCGTCGGCATGATAGCGGCCGCCCGCGAACTTCCCCGCGTCGTGGAAGAGGGCGACGAGCGCGGCCAGGTCCTGATCCTCTTTTTCGGCTTTGGCCAGGCGGTGGGACTGGGTGGCGACGAGGACGGTGTGCTCCCAGAGAAAGCCCGCCTTGCCGTCCTTTTTGCGCGAATACTTCTTCTCGCCGTCTTCGATCGTCCGGCGGATGCGCTCGACGAGTCCGGGCGAAAGTGAGGTCAGCGAGCGGTAGAATTCCTGCTGTTTGAGAAGCATGGGGGTCTTGGCGCCCGCTCATTATCCGACCCGCAAAACCGGATGTCAAGCGGCTGTCAATCTCCGGGCTTGGCGGCGAGACCGTAAAAGTGGAAGCGGCCGGCCGTTTCGCCGGCCAGAATGAGCACGAACGCCATGAGCAGGGCCGGACTCAATCCTCGCTCCTTCAGGATGTCGTTGACGCCCGCGGCGATCTCCATCCCGATGAACACCAGCCCCGCGGCGAGGAGCACGATCCGGGCCCGATGGCAGCGCCGGGGAGAATCGTCGACAGGACGCAGGGACGGGCCGGGCCGGACGCCCCGGATGCCGTGCCGGGGGGCGGCAAGCGTGGCCAGGAAGATCTCGACGATGACCAGGCCCAGGGCGAAGACCAGCAGATCCAGGTCGAGGGATCCCGGACCCACGACGCCGCGCACGATGAGCTCCGTGGTGATGGCGCCCGTGACGAGGGTCGTCAGGGCGAACGAGACGGGCGTATAGGCGCCGTGCCAGACGGGCATGGAAGGGAGCATGTACAGCTTGGCCATGCTGAGAAGAAAGAGGCCTCCGGCCAGGCAGGCCGTGACAAGAACGCCCCAGAGAAGCGGCGTCGCCGGAGTGCGGACCCAGGCCAACCAAGCGGCCAGGACAATGAGGGCCGTGAAGACGAGCTCGAACAGGATCTCCCGGCTGAGCCAGGACGAGCGAAGGTTGCTCAGCACGTGCCGGGCGCGGATAGGATGGCGCAGATGGAAGAACGAAACGAGCGCCGCCAGGGCCATCAACGCGACGACGACGGCCAGGATGATCAGCCAACCTACGCGCCAGCCATACGACGGAACGCGCCCGTGCACGAGGAACGGGACATGAAAGCAGAAGAAGACGCCCAAGGCCATCTGGCCCAATAGCGTGAAGGCGACGAGAGGCCACTCCTTGAGCATGGGAAGCTAGACTTCTTCCCAGTTGGCCACTTCGGCGGCGCGCTCCGCGGCCCGGGCGGCGTCGCGGTGGGGCTTGATGACGAGGGCCGGCTCGGTCAGGGCGGGGTCGGGCAGGGGGAAGATCTGGCGGACGTCGCCGTACTTCTTCCGGAGCTCGGCCATGTCGCCGAAGTCGAGGGCCCGCTGGGGGCACGAGGCGACGCAGGCCGGCGTCCCGCCGGCATCGATCGCCTCGTAGCAGAAGTTGCACTTGGAGACGGTGTTCGTCCGCGCGTCGAAGCGGAGGGCCGTGTAGGGGCAGGCCCACTCGCAGTAGCGGCAGCCGATGCAGGTCCCGGTGTCCACGAAGACGATGCCGTCCTCGCGCTTCGTGATGGCCTTGACAGGACAGGCCAGGCCGCAGACGGGGTTCTCGCAGTGGTTGCAGGCCATGGAGATGTTGTACGCGACGACGGAGGGGACCCAGACCTCGCCCTTCTTCTCCCAGCCGCCGCCGGCCACCTCGTAAACACGGCGCCAGAGGACCCCGGGCTCGAGGTCGTTGCGGTCCTTGCAGGCGACCTGGCAGGCCTTGCAGCCGCTGCAGGCGGCGGCATTGAAGAAAAAGCCGTACTGAGTCACCATCTCAAGCCGCCTCCGCCTTTTCGACCTGGACCATGATTGTGTGCTGGGCATTGCCGAAGGCGAGCGGCGTCCAGCGCTCGGAGGTCAGGACGTTGACCGAGCCGCGCCGGTCGACGCCGTTCTTGTCGGGCGTCCACCAGGCGCCCTGGGGCAGGGCGACGACGCCGGGCATGATGCGCGGCGTCAGCCGGCACTTGACGACGAGGGCGCCGCGGTCGTTCCAGACCTTGACAGTGTCGCCGTTCTTGACCTTACGGGCCCCGGCGTCGATGGGATTGATGAACAAGCGCTGGGGGAAGGCCTCCTCGAGCCAGTCCACGCCTTCGAGCGTCGAATGGACGCGGGATAAATAGTGGTGACCGATGGCGGAGAGCGGGAATCTCGCCGCCTCCGGCCCGAACGGGCTCTCCCATTCCTGGATGTACTTGGGGACGGCCGGGATCTCGGCCGGCCGGCCCATGTCGTGGAGCGCTTTGGAGAAGATCTCTATCCTGCCGGAGGGCGTCCCCAGCGGGTGCTTCTCCGGATCGCGCCGGAAATCGGCGAAGGCCACGGCCGGCCGCGTCACGGGGAGCGAGTAGACGCCCGCGTTCGATGTCTCCAGCTCGTCGAGCGTGGGCAGGCCGGGGAAGCGCGTCTGGCGGTAGCGGTCGAGCGACCAGGCCACCCACTCGCGCTCGGTCCGGCCCTCGGTGTAGGCCTTTTCGAGTCCGAGGCGGGCCGCGATCTCGGACGAGATGCGGTAATCGCTCTTCGTCTCGAAGGGCGGCTCGACGATCTTGGGCATCAGGATGACCTCGTCGCCGTACTTCCAGCCGTCCTCGAGCCCCCAGGTCTCGAACTGCGTGCAGACAGGGAGGAGAATATCGGCGAACCGCGCGGTCGGGGTCAGGAAGTTGTCCTGGACGAGGAGGAACTCGACCTTTTTCTCGTCGGCGAGGATGCGGGCCGTCCGGTTGACGTTGCCGTGCTGGTTGATGAGGGCGTTGCAGGCGACGGCCCAGATGCATTTGATGTCCGTGTCAACCTTGGCCGCGCCCCGGACACCGTCGGCCTCGCCCATCTCCTTGCCGCGCAGGACGGCCTCGGTCCAGAGGAAGCTCGGGATCAAGGCCCGGACGGGATTTTCGCCGGTCGGGAAGACGAGCCAGAAGGGGCCGCCGTCGGGGGCCTGAAGGGCGATGCCGCTGGCCCAGCCGCCGGGGACGCCGACGTTCCCGGTGATGGCCGCGAGGACGCAGCCGGCCCTGACGGCCTGTTCGCCGTAGGCGCGGCGCTGCATGCCGTATCCCTGGTAGAGGACGCCCGGCTTCATCGTCGCGTACTCGCGGGCGATGCGGGCGATCGTCTCGCGCGGGACGCCGCAGATCCTCTCGGCCCACTCGGGGGTCTTGAGGACGCCGTCGCGCGTGCCGAGCAGGTAGTCTTTGTAGCTTTCGGCGCCCTCAGCCCCCGGGGGCATCTGGGTCTCGTCGAAGCCGACGCAGTGCGTGCGCACGAAGGCGGCGTCGGTGAGGTTCTCACGGACCATGACGTAGGCCATGGCCGTCATCATGGCCGCGTCCGTTCCGGGCCGGATGGGGATCCACTCATCGGCGAGGGAGACCGCGCTGAGGGTCATGCGCGGGTCGATGCAGACGACGCGGGCGCCTTTTTCCCGGGCCTTCTGGACGAACCACTCGCTGTTCGTCCCGTCGCGCATCTCGGCCGGATTCCAGCTCCACATGAGGATGTACTTGGCGTTGAGCCAGTCCTGGCGCTGGTTGCCGGTGACGCTCGTGCCGTAGACGGTGGGGGTCGCCGCGGAGATGGCCGCCCAGGAATAGCTGTTGTAGAAGCCGAGAGAGCCGCCGTAGAGGTTCATCAGGCGCTGGGCGGTCTGGCGGCCGTTGATCTGGTTGTAGCTGCCCGTGCCGTAGGGAACGTAGAAGGCCTGGTTGCCGTAGGCGGCTTTGATGCGCCCGAACTCGGCGGCGATGCGGTCGAGAGCCTCGTCCCAGCCGATGCGCGCGAACTTGCCCTCGCCCCTCTTCCCCGTCCGCTTCATCGGGAACTGAAGGCGGTCGGGGTGATACTGGCGTTTGCGATAGGCCCGGCCGCGTATGCAGGCCCGGAGCTGGGGGTCGGCGACGGTGTCGCCCGGCCGGTCGTCCGT
>Ga0214473_10001386_pt1 | contig 32174 bp, 31 predicted proteins | sample RVTome_7_FD_203509 | JGI IMG/M metagenome (GOLD analysis project Ga0214473, IMG submission 203509) | Soil microbial communities from uranium-contaminated site in the Upper Colorado River Basin, Wyoming, United States - RVT98D197 | ecosystem: Environmental > Terrestrial > Soil > Contaminated >...
AAACCTAATAGAATTTAAATATGAAGCTGTTCGGAAAATTTAAAGGATAAAAAATTGTCTAACGACTTTGAACAAGTAAAAAATGCTGTTAATCTGCAACAGATAATCCTACAGGAAACTCATCTCCAAATGAAGGGGCATCATCTTGAGGAGTGTCCTTTTTGTGGTGGACATGAATGTTTTTCTATAAAAGATAATCACTATAAATGTTTTCAGTGTGATGCAGGTGGTGATGTTTTTAATTTTTTTGAAAAATTTCATAACCTCGATAAAACATCAGCTCTTCAGAAAGTAGCGGATCTCGCCGGTATTGAATTAACTCAGAAAAAAACAAAGACACAAGAAAAAGAAGCCGAGGTTCGTTATGAATTATATCAATTGGTGGCTAAACACTATCATGATGCCATGCTTTTTCCTGATGGATCAGGCTTTAAATGGTTCTGTACTACACGTGGGCATAAACCTGATACAATCAGGAAAATTTCTGCTGGCTGGTCTACTGGCTCATTGATTCCATTTCTACAGGAACAAGGGTTTTCTAAAGAACAGCTCCTCGAATATGGGCTTGCTAAGAATAAAGATAAAGATGGTAAAGACATTCCCATTAGAGAATATTTTTGGAAAGGGCTCGCTCCATTTCCGGTGATTGATCATAACGGACGGGTTATTACTTTCACTGCAAAAGATCCTCAGAAAAAAGTTAAAGGTTTAATGCTTCAGGGTGTGACGAAGAAATGGTTCCTTAATTTCGCGGCTCTCGGCAGGCATCAGGAGACGTTTATTGTCGAAGGTGAAAACGATATAGCGAGTCTCCTTGATGTCGGCATAGAGAACGTCGTCGGTACGGCCGGAGCTCCGGGACAGGAGCAAGTTGTTCTCTTAAAAAACTTCTGTAATGGTAAGACGCTGTATTTGTGGTTTGATAAGGACAAGCAGAAAGACTATAAAAAATATTCGGGCGGAGCCCATCATATAGAATTCCTTTACACTAAACTCTACGAGAGCGATGTCAAGGTCCGGATTATTCTGCATCCCGGCGAAGAGAAGGATCCTGACGAGTTCATCCAAGGACTCCTAAAAGCCGGTAAGAAGGAAACTGAGATAAGAAAAATCATCAGGGACCTGAAGGACGACGCAGCGGAACCCCTCATATGGGAACTGGCACAATTAAAAAACATTCCCGAAACTAAGGACCGGCTGGAAGCTTTTAAACTCCGTAAACTGCCACAGGCTCTAAATGCAATAAACACAATGGCTGATCAGGAGGTCTATTTTGCGCTGGCTGCTAAATCCATAGGGATATCCATCAAGGCCGTTGAAGAGCTGGTAAATCAGGCTGTTGATCTTTATGACAACATCTCTAAAGGATTTGGAGGACAGGCAGGCATCAAGAAGGCTGATCCGCTGGAGCTTGCCGAATATATATATAAATGGTTTAACAATGGCGTAGGAGCACGCTTTTTTAAAACACAGGACAAGAAAGTGTATTTATTCTACCAGCGCAAAATCTACGAGATAGGCAATAACCTTGAGTTTAATACATTGATGCAGCAGCTCACGCATCTGGCCGCGATAGAAAAGCCCGGGACAGCGGTTTGGTACTTTTTGCAGACTCTCTGTAATCAACATGGCGAACACGTGGATTTAATGAACTGGATGTATACTGACAGAGAACGCGACACTATATATGTCAATTTAAATTCCGCTTACAATAAAATAATCCGTATAGCTCCTGAAGAAGAAGTCGCAGTTATAGATAATGGCACAAACGAGCATTTTATCCTCCTATCCTTAAGTCCTCAAATACGACAGTTTGAATATCAACAAAACATAAGTGAAACCGAAGGTTTCTCCGCGTTAAAATCCCTCTTTATGGACACAACACCCTGCGAAGTGTCACAGAGATATTTTTTAATCTGTTGGATCATTTCCGCTTTTATGATGAACTATCAATCAGACAGGGGACTTTTACAAATTATTGCATCCAGCAAAATCGGCAAGTCTAAAGTTGCAGAGCGGATATCTCAACTTTTTTATGGTGAGAGTTATGTCGGGAAAGGAACTAATCCAGCAGAAACCCGTGTTGCCTTATCAAATCCAATCCTTTTTATGGATAATTTGGAAAACAGAGATTTAACATTAGGCAAACTTGACTTACTTCTCGCACTCGCAAATAGCGCTCATAAACCTAAAGCAAAAAGCGGTAGCGATACAGCTGTTCTATATCAAAAGCTTCTTACTATGGGAATTATCACAAGTATTGAGGCTTTTCCGGGGAAATATCCAGAATTAGTTAATAGGACTTTTCCCATGCAGCTCGAATCTCAATATAAACTGACAGGCTACATGCATGATGAGGTTATGCGTGAAATATCAAAGAAGCGCAATCTAATCCTCTCGGTAATTTTTAAAATGATCGGCAGACAGGTACTTCCACGACTGTCCGACAGAACCGATTGGTCTAAGTATATACAAACAAAATTCGCTGGACATGATAAGGACCGGAATAATGAGCATATCTGCACAATGATGGTAATACTTGAAGCTATACTCGAGCATATCCCCAACCCCAAGAGAACGAGCAAACCAATAAAAACACAGAGCTCAGAAATCCTTGATAAGTGGATAACTTTCTGGAATGAGCAGGAGAGCGAAACATCTCTGTCATCAAATACCTTACTTACTCTTATGGATGGACTTGCAAAAGAAATCTGTATCAAGCTCCGGGGACGTACTGATATAGAATGGCAGGACCACTCCGAATTTTCTGCTCCGTATCCGAATTTCTGTGATAACAGCCTACCTGGAGGCAAAGGAATGCGAGTAAAGATTTTTGATGATCCTGAATATCTACAACGGTTCTATCTTACAGAATTATATGAGGAGATAGGGGAAGAGGAAGGGGTATTTATGGAAAACGTTCAGAGGTTTGAATTTATTATAACATCTGCAGAGTTGCATACACTATTCCACCGTTACTGCGCTAATCAACACATCAGAAATCCTTACGAAACAATCAATAGTCTGGGTGCCCGGATTTCAAACGATAAACCAATCATGGAAAAAGGTAGCTGGCAATATATCCAGCGAAGCAAGGACCGCATCACATATAAAAAGATAGGCGGGCATTGGATTTGGCGCTTCTCAAAAAAGATAAAAATGATGGGATAATGAGAAAAATTATAAAAAAATACATTATTATTAATAAAATCAAGCAGTTATGTATGTTTTTTTATTCAAAATGTGAAATTAAAACCGACACAACTTTAAAAATGAAGTTCCCAAGTTCCCCTAATTATTATAAGTATATAATTTTAAAAGATAATTTACTTATTTATTTAGGGTCTCTTATGGGGAACTTATGGGGAACTATGGGTCTCTTATGGGGAACTATGTTTTACGGTATTACATAGTTCCCCTAATATTAACTATATAATTTTAAATAGGAAACAAAACTTAAGGGAACTTGGGAACTTAGGGGAGGCAGTTTTTGCCCAGCAAAAATATATTTATTATTTCTCAGTTATGAAAAAAATAAGTTGTTAGTTGTTATTTTTTTGTTTATTAGTTTTTATTATTTTAAGAGGGAGTTGAATTTAATATGTGCTGGGTATTTGTTTATGATTTGGTTTAGGTGGTTTGAAACGGACTTGAAAAAGCTAAATGATAATATGGATTTTGTGTACAGAATGGGTGTTTTTTGTTATCAATAGATTTGTAACTATATGAAAGATAAAGAATTGTCATACTATTTGGAGTCTGGTGATATGGTTTTAAAGGGGTACCCCCCTCTAAAAATTTTCTTAGTTTTTGTTTTTAGGTTTATTTATTACTAATTATAAATTGGAGACATATTTAATGGGTTTTTTCGAAGGGTTTATAGGTTTCGTTTGTTTTCTGATGTTAGTTTTTAAAAAATGGGGGGTGCGGGGGGAATGATTAATGAGCCTTTCTATGTTGAACGCCTTGTTATTCCTTTTCTTAATTCTATAGTCTGCGGCGATAATGTGGAGACCATAAAGCAATTACCGGCTGATTGCATTGACCTGACGGTAACAAGTCCTCCATACGACAATCTTAGAACATACGGTGGTTATGACTGGGATTTTGAAATAGTGGCAAGGGAATTGTTCAGGGTAACGAAACAAGGCGGCATCATTATATGGGTTGTCGGAGATGCCACGATTGACGGAAGTGAGACAGGAACAAGCTTCAGACAGGCTTTGTTTTTTAAGGAAATAGGTTTTAATCTGCATGATACGATGATTTATATGAAAAGTGGGCCCTCTTATCCCTCTCAGGATAAATACTATCAGGTGTTTGAATATATGTTTGTGTTGGCAAAAGGTAAGCCAAAATCCTTTACCCCTCTGAAGGATAGGGAGAACCGCTGGCATGGGCAGAAATGGTCTAAAGTGAGAACAAGAAGAAATGCCGCAGGGGAGTTGAAGCGCACGGAATGGAATGCAGAAGAAGGCGGAGAATACGGGACAAGATTCAACATTTGGCAATATGCTGTGGGTTTTGGTAATCATGGTGATGATCTCGCTCATGCACACCCCGCAGCATTTCCCGAAGATTTAGCCGCTGACCATATCGCATCATGGAGCAACGAAGGCGATATTATCCTTGACCCGTTTTCCGGTTCGGGGACAACGTGCAAGATGGCAAAGAAGCTCGGAAGGCACTATATAGGGATTGAGATTAACGAAGCATATGTTGAAATCAGTAACAAGCGCATGGCACAGGAGATTCTATTTTAAGGCATAACAAGGGGATATATCGGTAATGCTTAATCATCTTACAGGTTTTCAACGGTCGTTAAGGGTGCTTGAGGGTCTGCAGGAGTGCACTGTAAATGCTTACAGTCAAAAGGTTGAGGAGTTTCTGCGGTGGCTGCAGGGCAATGACATTTCCTCTGACGACCCTACAGGGCTTACGCGCAAGGAAATAGAGAGTTATCTTGAGTGGTGTTTTTACCGCAAAAACAGCAACCAGACACGGCATACAAAACTTACTGCCCTGTCTAAATTTTTCAGGTACCTGAAATATGAAAATATCATTAAGGAGGACTTCACGGCAAACATCCCCAGGCCCAAAATCACGAAGCGTCTTATGCAGGCCTTTATAAAAGACGAAATCTTGCGGCTGTTCAGCCAGATAGACCACACAACAGAAAAAGGGATTCGTGACATTTGCATCCTAATCCTCGCTGCTTTTTGCGGCTTTCGTGTCAGCGAGGTCTATAATCTCAACCTTGGCGATATTATTGACGACGGTAAAAATATTGACTTCAATATTATAGACTCAAAGCAGGGCGGAAGCCGCCGCGTGTACCTGTGGAAGTCGCCGGGAGTTTACATCAGGCAGTATTATATTATCCGCATAGGACAGGGCGCCAGAATCCATGACCCATTCCTTGTTTCTTATAAATGGAGATCAGCAACAGGCCGGCGCCTTACGGCCGGCGCTATTGAAATACTTATCAAAAAACTTGCGCTTAAGGCAGGCATTAAAAGACCGGCGATTAAGACGCACATGCTCCGCGCTGCACATGCGAACAGCTTGCAGCATGTGAAGGGCTATGGATTGCCTCAAATAATGCATCGTCTGGGCTGGAAGCATATGTCAACTGCCGGGGAATATCTTGTGGAGCGTGAGCGCATCCACCGCACATACAACAGTCTCTATGAATACTGGCTCGAGTTTAATCATATATGGAAAAACAAGGAGGAGAATAATGCAAACAACAGTGATGGAAGCGCCTGCGCTTCCCCTGGACCTCTGGAACAAGGAGTTGTTATTGCCAAGTAGATGGGATAATAAAAAAACCCTTACCCGTCTTTTCCAGAGTTATGTTAATAATTTTGGCAGCGCTGCCGGAGGCAAAATAATACATGCAATTATTTTTGAGCTTGGAGGCCTGCGCCTGACAATTCCGGAGGACTATCGCTCAGGAAACAATGAACTTATCTCATCTCTCAGAACTCATCTGTACGATACCTTTGGCGAGGCCTCGGGGAATGCTGTAATGAAAAAATTTTTAATGGAACTCAAGGGACTGCGGATATCGTTTCCAAATTTTCAAACCTTAAATATACAGGAGAGAAATCAGAGAATCAAAAACCTGGCTGGGAAAATGACTATTACAGAGCTGGCCCTGCGTTTTGCGCCATTGTCAAAATCACAAATATGGAGGATTGTTAATGAGGAATAATATAAAAGGAGGACATTATGTCTGAAAGAATTTTAATTACTGGCGGTTGTGGATTTATTGGGCATCATATGGTTGAGCATATTCTGAAAAATAGAGTTTGAAAAAGACCATACAGTGGTATTTAAATAATCTGCACTGGTTTGAATGAGGGAGGATGATAATAATGAAGGGTATAGAAGAAATAGGCACAGTCTCACCGTGTCCAGTTGAATGTTTTGTTAAATCTCACTGTGCGAGGTTTTGATTTTGATTAATCAGATTTTTAATGAGGATTGTTTACAGACAATGGCAAGAATGGAAGATAATAGTGTGGATATGGTTTTGACATCTCCGCCTTACCCTGGTGTTTGCAATATGTGGGGCGATTTATTTAAACCTGAAAATTTCCACAAAGCCCATGCTTTTCTTTCTCAGGTTTGGGATGAAGCATTGCGAATACTTAGCCCGGGTGGGAAAATGGCGATTAACATTGCAAATACAAAAAGGCGTCCTTATCTTCCGAATACATACAAAATCTATCAATGGGCTGAAGAAAAATGTGAAGCTCTTGGAGAAATCATTTGGGATAAGGGATATGGACAATGTGGTACAGCATGGGGAAGCTATTGTAACCCTTCTGACCCTGCACTTGCAGACCAGCATGAGTATATTTTGATTTTCAGAAAGGTTGGAGAACGGAAAAAACAGGCAGGCTACCATCTGAATGCAAGGGATTTCAAAAGCTGGCGAAATAGTAAATGGAGTATACCACCTGAAAAAGCCTCTGTGATTGGGCATGTAGCCCCATTTCCACTTGCAATACCACAAAGGCTTATTTTGCTATATACCTATGTTGATGAGATAGTTTATGACCCGTTCATGGGTTCAGGAACAACGGCAGTGGCATGTGTAAAATTAGGGCGTAATTTTATTGGTTCTGAAATATCGGCTGAGTATGCGGCATTAGCAAATAGGAGGATAGATGAGATTAGAAAACAGGGCTGTTTGTTTTCGCACAGTGAGATTTAACGACTAATTAACCCGCTTGTCGGGTTGAAGGAGATGTTATGTTCAAAAAACATAAACATATTTTTACTTACCCTTCGGGTAATACAACAGTTCATACTGATGCTACTGCGAATTGGGCTGGATAATACCGAAAGACTTTGATTTGAGTTTGAAAAAGACCATTGAGTGGTATTTAAATAATCTGCACTGGTTTGAATGAGGGAGGATGATAATAATGAAGGGTATAGAAGAAATAGGCACAGAGGCAGAGAGGCACAAAGGCACGGAGGTTGCAAAGAATCTCACAGCTTCAGTTGCAATTTGTAATCCTGATATCGAGATATTCAGCAAGTTTATTGCATCACTGAAAAAATATACTCCGGAACTTGCGCATCTGATAATTATTGATAATGCCAGTGAGTCAAAAGAGTTTAAGAACGTACTGAGTACCGCGTACAGCGTACCGAGTAAAGACGAAGAAGGCACAAAGGCAGACGCCTTAGTGCCTCAGTGCCTTAGTGCCTTAGTGCCTTTTAAGATAACAATTATAGAAAATAAATCCAATTTCGGTTTTGGCAGGGCGCACAACCTTGCGCTGAAAAAATGCCAGACCCCCTATTTTGCGATTTTAAACGATGATATTGAATTTTATGAGCCTTGGGCGGGGCAGATGCTCCAACTCCTTAAAACAAACCCCGGCATTGCACAGGTTGGCCCAAGAATAGGCGTGTGCAATGCCCTGACAGCGCAAGGACAGGGCTTATGGGAGGATACAGACGAGCCTGAATACTGCGAAGGAAGTTGTTTTATCATGCCGACAAAACTTGCGCGGCAGTTTGGATTATTTGATGAGAGATATGAATTTGCCTATTTTGAAGACACCGACCTTAGTTTAAGACTCAGAAAAGAGGGATATCTACTCAGGAACGTTAATATTAAATGGAAGCACCACAGGGCAGTCACATCGCAGAAAGTTGAGATGGACCTCAAAGGCTATCATATCAATAATGAATATAAATTTAAGAAACGCTGGAATGCATATCTTATCGGCAAAAAGTTCGGCAGGACCATTGTTATTAAACGTTCTGCATCTTTAGGTGATGTGTTTCTTATTACTCCGGTTATTGAGGCTTTGAAACTGAAAGAACCGGACAGCGTTATAATGGTGATGACACAATATCCGCAGGCTATTGAGGCTAATAATGACATTGATTATCTGGCGCCGCTCAATCATCCAATCCCATGCGATGAATTCATAAACCTTGATTATGCCTATGAAAAAGATTTTACGAGACACATTGTTGATGCCTATGCAGATGTTGCAGGGGTAAAATTAAAAAGAAAAACAGGAATATTATATGTCTCACAGGAAGACAAGGAACTTGTGGATTCCTTGCTGCCTGATAATTGGGGCAAGTCCATAACTATTGACTACAGCGACACATGGGGAGGCAAGGCATGGGATAAAGAGAAGTATAATGAACTCTCTGCCCTGATAAAACCGGACGGCTATAAAATTATTGGTATAGGCTTGGGCCATAATACCGGCAAAAATTATTCTCCTGAACTTAATCTCGTTAATGCCCTTACACCTTTGCAGACTGGTATGGTAATTGCAAAGAGCGCTCTTTTTATCGGGCATGAAGGTTTGTTAGTGCATTTTGCCCAGGCTGTTAAAGTCCCTGCGGTAGCGCTGTACGGCTGTACAACACCGGAGCTTGTAAATACCATGACTCCGATATTACATACTGTGGTATCCCCGGCAGCCTGCAGAGGATGCAGACACCGCTATGCCGCAGGCACCGGCATATTGTGCTCAAGAAATTTTGAATGCATGAATATGATAACTGTTGAGATGGTTTATGAGGGATACAGAACATTAAGACATAAAATTGAAATGGCGAAAGAGATGAGGCTGGTGAAAAAATAATGTAATAGCTTTGCCGCAGACCTGCCTGCGGCAAGCAGGTTTACACGGATGAACACGGATAACAAGAGAGATGAAACATGATATCAGATAATCGTAAAATATGCTGCTTGACTCCTACAGGAGATAGAAAAGACGCATTAAATAGATCACGTTTCTATTTTGAAAGATCATTATTGTCACAACCTGTAGATTGGATTGTTGTTGATGATGGTATTGACGCTTATAATCCTGGTGGATGTATATATTTAAGACGTGAACCAGATGGTCCGAAATCACTTGATCGCCAATTCATTTATGCCGTTAACCATCTTATTGATATGGAATACACCGATATTATTATATGGGAAGATGATGATTGGTATAGTCCTACAAGAATTCAAAAACAATGTGATGCACTTTTATTGACTGACCTTCATGGTTGGACTAAAGCAATATACTATAATGTGAAAAATAGAGTTTGGTATCAGCATATGAATAACAGACACGCATCTTTCTATGAGTCAGCAATGAAGATAGAAATAGCCCAATTTCTTGTAAGACAAATCGAAATAAAAAGACTATATAGTTTCATAGACATGGAACTATGGGAAATACAATGTAATAAACAGTTGGCAGAACCAGATACTCATTGTATTGGTATAAAAGGAATGCCAGGCCGTATGGGATTGGGTATGGGACATACTCAGGGAAGCAACTACATCTCTGATTACATTTCCGATAAAGATTTAACTATGCTCAAAAAATTGATAGGTGAGGAGGATACTAATTGGTATGAACGATTCTATGAAATCTAAACTTATAATCGAAGAGGCAAAATACTTCACAAGACATTATTCAAAAGATATAACAAAAATTATTGCAAATCTTGTTAATGATAATGGATTGAGCATTATGGCTTCAAATGATATTGCAGGTGATCCCCATATCGGTGTAATAAAAATGTTATATATACGCTATACACTTAATGGAGTTCAAGATACTAAACTTGTTTATGAAGGTAACAGAGTTGAAATATATGAGAAAAAGCCTGCCACAACTCCACAGCAATGTACATATTTTACGGATATAATCATTCCTTCATATAATAACGATGAACTTACAGCTAATTGTTTTAAGAGCATCAAACAACATACAAAAGAAGGAGCATATCGAATTATTTGGATAGATAATGGTTCTAAAGATATGTCTTTACCAATGAAACAACTTATCGGAGTAAATCGAATTTGTGTACATTTTCCTACAAATAAAGGTTTTGTAGGCGCTGTAAATGAAGGTTTAAGATTGTCTGATGCTCCATCAGTTTGTTTGCTTAATAATGACACTGTTGTTACTTCGGAATGGCTTGAGAAATTAAATAAAATACTTTATGCAAACAAAAAGCTCGGGATTGTCGGACCATTGACTGGCTATGGAAAAGATAATGGCATGGATTCTCATCATAGCCTATCTCTTCATTCTAAATTATTACCTGCAGATGCTCATAATTGGGATTTTAATAGGCTTAATAAAGAACTCGAAATGCGATATTCCGGCAGAACATATAATATAGATTTTGTGGCGTTTTTATGCGCTGTTATGAAGCGTGAAGTTATAGACAAAGTTGGATTGCTGGACATTAACTATGCTATGGGGATGTGGGATGATTGCGATTATAACAGATCAGCGCAGAAAGCTGGTTATGACATAGCTCTGGCAATTGATACCTGTATATATCATCGTGGACGCTCTACATTTAATGTTGTAGAAAAAGAAGAAGGACTTGATGTAGAAAGATTGTTGAGGGAAAATAAAGCATATCTCGATAAGAAATGGAGGAGGAACTAATGTTTGAGGCATTAAAAGAATTCAACAGTATAGTAGTTAGTGGACCACAGAGATCAGGAACTCGTTTTGTTGCTAAAGTGATTACTCATGATACTGGTAAAATATATATTGATGAAAAGGAAATAAATTTTCACGACTTTAGATTACTTGATTGGTATTTGCAACAAGGTAATGTGGTTATTCAGTGTCCTGCATTATGTCATATGTTGCATTATATAACAAATGAGTCAGTATTGGTTATTGTAGTTCGCAGACCAGTGGAAGAAATTGAAGAGTCCGAAAGAAAAATAGGCTGGCCTGAGATTTCAAGATTTCAAGAATTGTATAAATATGGGTGCAGTGAGGGTATTATATCCCGAATTAAATATGCTTTTTGGGATAAAGTACAAAAGCCTATTCTTTTAGACAGAGGTAGAGAAATAAATTATCATGATTTAACAACTCATGAATTGTTTATAGAAAATCATGAAAGTTTTGAATGGGATCAAACGAAATGAAAACAGTAATACTTGTTTTATATCCTTATCAAAGTCAGGGTTTAGATGCTTGGTTAGATCATGGCGCTGGTATGACTTATAAAGCTGCAAAAGATGCTAATTGCGATATAGATTTTATTGATATGAAGGGACTATCAGACGAAGGAGAACTACGCAAGAAACTTCAAGGATATGAACTCGTTGCATTTGGATTGAAAAGTTCCTATTATGCGATGGGTATGAAAATAGTTGAAATTGCAAAAGAACAGGGCTCTAAAGTTTTGGTTGGGGGTTATCATGTTACAGCGGCCCCACAGGAATTATTAGAAAATCCTGATATTGATTGGGTTTTACACGGAGAGAGTGAGATCACATTCCCTAAATTTTTAAAAGACCCTTCTGCATTTGAGCGTGAAATATTCGGAGAAAAACCACCTAATCTTGATGATTTGTCTTTCATGGATAGATCAATTTATAGAGACCCTTTAGAACCCTGTCAAGGATGGTGGCATGGTGGCAAGCATTCTCGAATGACTACAGTAATGGCAGCAAGAGGATGCGCTTTTAATTGTGGTTTTTGTCAGCCATTAGAACATAATCATTTTGGAAGAAAAATCAGACGAAGAAGTGTAGATAGTGTAATTGCAGAACTTCTTGAATTAAAAGAAAGGTACAATCCAGATTGTGTAATGATACATGATGATACTTTTTTATTTCAACCAAAATGGATTGAAGAGTTTATTGAAAAATATCCTAAAGTGGGTTTGCCATTTTGGGCCTCTGGCAGGGCCGATGGAATATGTCATCATCCAGAGTTAGTAAGGAAACTTGTTGATATTGGCTGGGAACTTATTTCAGTTGGTTTTGAATCAGGAAGTCAAGAGATGCTTGATTTAATGAAAAAAGGCACTACTGTTAAGCAAAACTTAGAAGCAGCAAAGATAATTAAATCATATGGCGCAAAAATATATGCTAATTATATGATTGGACTTCCCTGGGAAACAAAAGAGGACATGATAGCTACAGTTGATATGGCAAAAACAATTGATGCTGAAATGCCTTCATGGGCATTCTTTGCTCCATATCCCGGAAGTGAACTTGGAGAACTTTGTATTGAGCAGGGATTATCTTTATTAGACCGCAACAATTACGATCGTTGCCCAAGTGGGATTAAGTGCAAAAATGTTGATTATGCTTTTATAAATAAAATACTTGGAAGAAATTAATTTTAGAGATAAATGAAAATATTTTATGCGCCGTCAGGGATTGAAGGCTCTTATTTTTATAGGCATTACCTGCCTGCAAAATACATGCAGGGCCTTCATCAGGTGCATATAAAACACCGCGCCTCGTATCAGGATTTCAGGGATTATGACCTTATCATCCTGCAGAGCCAGTGGAACCTGAGCCAGAAGGGAAATATTCAGGCGCTGCAGGCTCAGGGCAAAAAGGTTGTTTTTGAGATAGACGACAACATCTGGGAAATCCCTCATGGCAACGAAAGCAGAAACTATTGGACCCCTGACAAGCTCAAGGACATCAAGGAGATGTTTACTATCTGCGATGCGATAATCACCACCACAAAACCCCTTGCAGATATCCTCCGACAATTTAATTCAGAGGTTTATGTGATTCCGAATTACATAGAAGAAGGCACTGAGGCATCAGGCACAAAGGCACTAAGTAGTCTTTCCTCAGTGCCTTCTTCAGCCGTGCCTATCCGAATCGGCTATGCCGGCAGCATGTCTCATGCCCCGGATTTTACTCCTGAAATTATCAGCGCGCTAAAGGACATAAAAGTAAAATATGGTAAAAAAGTGCAGTTAATTTTCCTGGGCTATATGCCTGACGCATTACGCAGTGCGCAGTGCGATATAGAATATCACGATTATGTCCAGCCCCTGCAATATATGGAAACTTTAAATAATCTGTATCTTGATATTGGCATTATCCCATGTGAGATTAATAAATTTAATCACTGCAAGAGCAACCTCAAATTTCTTGAGTATTCGATGGCAGGCATTGCGACAATAGCATCGCCAGTGCAGCCGTATCTTTCTGTAGAAAGGCACAGTCTACGACCCATGGGAGGCACAGAGGCACAGAGGCACATAGACATCACTCAAGATAACTCATACGATTCATGGTTTCACAGCCTCAGCGTACTCATTGATAAAGAAAAATTAAGGGCAGATATTGCCATGTATGCAAATGCCTTTGTAAAAAATTATCTCATCAAAAATAAAATCAGCGAAATAGATAAGGTGTATAATCAGATAGTCAGAAAAAAAGGAATGAGGGTGTGAAAATTAAAAAAATACCAATCACAGACTTAAAACCCGCTAACTACAACCCTCGCAAGATCACAGATGAACAGTTAGAGCGACTCAAAAAATCCTTACAGGAATTCGGCGACCTTTCAGGCATAGTCTTCAACCGCAGGACAGGCAACCTTGTCGGCGGACATCAAAGAATCAAATGCCTGCCACCTGATGTAAAGATAGAAAAGAAAGAACTGAAAGAAAAATCCAAGACAGGCACAAAGGCACAGGGCTTTATTATTTTTGATGGTGGTGAAAAACATACATACCGAGAAGTTGATTGGGACGAGGCAACAGAGAAAATGGCGAACATCGCAGCTAATAAACACGGCGGAGAATGGGATAAGGAAAAGCTCTGGGAATTATTAAAAGAACTCTCTGAAATGCCTAACTTTGACTTTGGCCTTATAGGTTTTGATGATTCTGAATTGGAAAATTTTTTAAATCAAGAAATATTAGAAGAAAAAATTGAAGAATTAAAACCCTACTTGATGTCGCATATACTTTTAAGCTTTCCACCTGAGAAATTAATGGATATCGCTCCGCATCTTGAGAAGATATTTGATATTGAGGGGGTAGAGCATGAGCAATCATCGAACTGATAATTCTTTTTTGTGGGACAAAATAGCCCTCAGGTTGAATCACATTCCGCACAAGCCATTGCTTACTGTGCTTGACGCCTTTGGCGGTGACGATGTGATATGGAATAAAATCAAGGAACGGTATGACGGTGAGATAAACATTTTGCGATGCGACCAGAAAGCTGATAAAAAAGGCGCATATCTGCGGGGCAACAACGTGAAGTTTCTGCGGGCAATGGACCTTTCCCGTTTTGATGTAATTGACCTTGATGCATATGGATATCCTTATGCTCAACTTAAGGAAATCTTCAAATGGCATCACCGGCGCAGGCTGGAGGCAATGGTTTTTGTGACCGCGATACAGGTAAGTTTCAATGCATTGCCTTATGGGATGTTGGAAGAGCTTGGATACCCAAAGGCGATGATAAGGAAGATTCCAACATTGTTCGCCGGCAATGGAATAGAGAAGATGAGACGATATTTAGCCCTGCACGGTGTGCACAAGATAAACAGGAGGAGCAGCGACAGAAAACATTATTTTTGCTTTGAGCTAAAAAAGACTTGACATTATAGGCAGTGTCATGATAGAATAATATTATCAAATAAAAGGAGGTGTTATATGTCAATCATCTATGAGCCGCGCGGGAAGGCGCGAGAGTATTGCGAATTGGCAGTAAACCTGTATCATGGATGCGATCACGGCTGTAAATATTGTTACGCGCCTGCGGCGACATATAAGACCCGCGAGGAATTCCTCAATGTCCGCCACAGGCCCGGCATCATCGAACAGATCAGGAAAGAAGCGCCGGCTCACAATGGCCGAGAGGTATTGCTCTGTTTCACCTGTGACCCGTATTCGGGCTTTGCCGCAGGTACCGGGACCACTCGCAAGGCGATTGAGGCTTTGCATGATGGCGGGGTCAACGTTGCGATTCTGACAAAGGGCGGGGAAAGAAGCGTGAAAGATTTCGCTTTTTTGAAAGCCTCGGATAAATATGGAGCGACTCTCACGTTTCTCAGTGATGCCGACTCGAAGGAATGGGAGCCAGGAGCTGCGTTGCCAGTCGAACGGATCGCGGCGCTGAAACAGGCAAAGGCAAGCGGCATTACCACATGGGCCAGTTTCGAGCCTGTAATTGATCCTGAGCAAACATTGAAATTGATCGAGATGACATTTCGTATAGTTGATATTTATAAGATCGGAAAATGGAATCACGATGTAAGAGCGAAAGAGATAGATTGGAGAGCTTTTGCAGAGCGGGCAAAATCTCTGCTGGAAAGCATGGGCGTGAAATATATGCTCAAAAAAGACCTTGCTGCATATCTGGATGAAGCTGCATGAAAAAAATATCCGGGAAACAACAAGGGGCGCGGATGACTCTCCGATTGCCCTCCTCTCTTCAAGAGGCGCTCAAAATAACCGCAGCAGCAGAGGGTTTGCCCCTCAACACCTATTGCCTTTATATTTTGAGCCGCCATGATATTTATAAGGCTAATAAGCCTATAAAAAGAATTAATAAACTAAAATAAAAAAAAGACTTGACATTATAGCTGATGTCTGATATAATATAATCAAGAGTAAGGGATGGTTTCCGTCCCGCAAAAGCCGCCTCCTCGGCGGGGTAAAAAATGAGGACGGTCTCCCGACCGAGGCGCAACCCACAGGGCGCCAAGGGGTGGGAGAAAGGAGGAGGAAGATAATGACAACAGCAACCGCAACAAAAAAGACCCTGCAGTATCAGAAGTATTTCAGCCGTTACGGGATCGAGAGGGGCGCGACATATGTGAGGGCAGATTTTACCGCCCGCCTCAAATACGATGCTCTTAAACTCCAGTCATCAGTCCCCGGCGCATACTTTGCGCAATCAGGCCTCAGGCATGAGTATACCCTCATCAATAGAGAGATAGAGACTCTAACTACCGGCGATAAGCAGAGTGACCGCCTAAACAGCAAATCTGAGGTAAAAAGGCGTAAATTTGTTGCCGCCCACATCCGCACTTGCCGCAAACTCCAGCGGGCGCTTAAGGCTGTAACCCCGGCTGTTATTGCAAAAGTCGCCGACCTCCAGAAACGCCATGCCGAGATCATCAAGGAGATCCGTAAAATCAATTCCGAGGCGCTGACAACTCACAAAAAAGCCGCCTCCGCCGCCCGCGAGGCAGAGAAGCAGGCGCTCACAGACGGCCGCTTTTGGGAGTGCTCAGAAAACACATTGAAAAATTACTTCAACGTACCTTTTGATCGCCGTAAGCTGCTGGATGTTTCCGAGCAGTTTCGCGCTGCCTTATTTGTGGAGCTGGAATACGGCGGTTACGGGACTGGGATTGTGCCGACCCACCGCGCCTATCTCTGCGGCATTGACGATAACGGCGAGGAGTGGGGTTTCCGCCTGGAGGCGAGTTGGGATTATAACGATAAAGTCGCGGATGCGATGGCAGTACTATGGGAGGTCCCAAAAACTATCATCGAGAAAAGTTTCCGCCAGGGCGAGATAATCTTCTGGCCCGACCAATTCCCGGTAGGCATCACCATGCAGCCTGCTGAAGACTGGCAGATCGCCCCATCACACGTGATAACTTCTCCGTCATTGAGACGGAGCAGGGTATCATACATATACTCCGATGACCCGATCACAGTGACCCATCCGACCCATAAGCCGTTAATTCTCCCTGCCGGAGAATACAGATTTGCAATCCACGAGGCAGACGCGGATTAACATCACAACACACAAGGGCGGCATAGTCCGCCCTTATTTTTTTTAAAGGAGGACATATGCAAATCCTAACCGTCATCACCCAGGCCTGCGACATGGCCCGGCGTAAATTCACCCGGGGCGAGCAGTCCATGCTGATCGATATTTTTAATGGCACTGCCCTGACCCCCGGCATTATCGGGCAGCACCTGACCGCGCAGGTAGAAGACAGCTTCCGCCTCTACCCCGGAACCTACGAAGATAAATGGGGCGTGACCGAAAAAGAGATGATGGAGAAGATCAACTCCCTCGATCCGCTGAACGCAATATTCATGGAACTGTGGGCAATAGGCTTCTGGGCAGTCAACACCAGCGAGGCTGGACAATTGGAGGATTACTTATCAGGGGAACTCAATTTAAATAGCCGTATCGAGGATATTATTATACAGTTACATGCCGTCTGCGATAGACTGGAGCAGACTAAGAGCGCATTTAAAAGCGCTTCTATAGCCGAAGCCCGCACCGCAGTAGAAAAAGCCGCTGACACCCTCCGCCTTATACTGTAATTTTTTTCAGAAATCTCCTCTAACCCCTCTTTGTCAAAGAGGGGTTTTCTTTTATGCGAAGCATCCTTTGGACTGGATTCTCTACGAGTCGTAGACCCGATTATTACCTTAGCGGGAATGACAAAAAGTAAATCTGCGTCCATCTGCATAAATTTACGGCTAATTTTCTTCCCCCTGCCAGAACATGAAACGTTTTTTTGTTATATGTAATACATGGCAGGCGAAGAACGTGAAGAACGGATAAAACTACTAAAACAGAAACTTACCCTCATAGAAGTCAGTTTGACTAATGCGACTAATGCTCTTAAATCCGGCAAGGTCGTTTCCGGCACGCTGATTGAAGAACTTATATCCTCAAGGGATGCACTGAAAAAACAAATCGCCCGGCTTGAAGCCGGAGAAGAAGATAACGCCCCCGAACCCCCTCTTAAATTAAGAGGGGGAGACGAAGGCGGGGGAGTTAACGAAATAGGCATCCCTGAATCGCTTTGTTTTAAGCGCTCTTACACTATGTCTGACGCCGCGTTTGCCGCCCGGCGCCGGAATACTAAAAAATCCACAGGGCCCCGCACAAAAGAAGGCAAAAATAAATGTAAGCTCAACGCCTGGAAACACGGCAAGTATGCGCAAAATTATATTCTGCATAAAATCAAACCCTGCCTGTCCTCCTGCTCCCATTATCCATGCGAGCTCGTTAAAGACGGTTCAACTGAGCCTGGCGGCCAATGCCTTGATAAGTCAGCGGTCATTCAATATTATGCGGCAATTTGCGAGGCTGTGAAGAACAAAAAATATGATGACTTTAACGAGCTCGCAGCCTTCACACTTGCAGAGCAAATACACGTAGTGCGGACTTTGATGGAGGATATCCAGCGTGACGGCACAATGCTGAAACGTTACAAATATGACAAAGACGGCAATAAATTAGATTATGAAGTCGTTCCGCATCCATCGCTCCTGTCTCTTGCAAAACTCATTGACAGCCTAAACCTTACCCCTGCTGAGATGATGATTACGCCCTTGGCGCTTGCAAAGCAGAAGACCGACAATAAAAAAGCAAAGGCCTTATCTGTTTTGATGAGCGGTTTCGGACTTGGAGAATCTCCTGAAGAAGATGAGGAAGTAGAAATCGGCAAAGGGGAGGATGAAGATTGACAGCTATTATGGACGTGGCCGAACCTGTCTGCATCAAAGACCTTCAAAAAGGCATTCTTGTTCCACGTGAGGATTTTGAGTTATGGCTGGAAAAACACGACTGGACCTGGCATCAGGCAGCGCGCAATGAATTTCCTGATTTTGTCTGGAGGCATTATTACACCAAAAAAATTAAAATGGTCAAATCTTTTACCGGCCTTGGCGCATTCCAACTGGCCTGCATAGCAAACGACCGGGTGCTTTTTGCCCAGATGTTCATGCGCGAACCTGACGACCCACAGCACAAAGACCCGTGGAATTTATTTGATTATCAAAAAAAGTCTCTCCGCATCCAGACACACACTATCCACAAGACCGGCACTGGCGTGGGCAAGACCCGCGAGATAATAATTGTCGGCACTCATTTTTTCCAGACTGAACAAAACGGCAGGGGTCTTGTAGGCGCGGTGCAGCAGGAACATATTAACGACATCATTGAGGGTATGGTTGAACAAATATCCTGGAACCCCGACCTTGCGCCCGGACTGAAACATCATACAAAACATCCGCACCACACTATGTACGGCCGCAATGGTTTTAAATTATGGTTTCGGCCTGCTTCGCATGATGGACATGCCTTCAGAGGGAAACATGCCACATGTGTAGCGATTTACGAAGAGGCTGCAAAGGCTGACCAGGATTTACAGTGGACTGAATTTTTCAGAGCCGTAAAACATAACTGCATAGTCAAGGCATACTCAGTCCCTGACGGCAGAAGAGACACGCATTTTTACCGTTTGAGCAAGCTTTCCGAAGGCGTCAAAGACGCTGATGAAGCAAAATCTCTAAATGAAGCCCTGAAAAATCTCGGCATAGGCGGCAGGAAATTTATTCTTTTTAAATTTCCCAAAACCATAATGCCGCCGCCGCATTGGAGCGATGATGCAAAAGCCGAGGCGATTGTTATGTACGGCGGCGAAGATAAACCGGGATACAAGCATAACATCCTCGGCGAAGATGGAGACCCGGAGAATACCGTTTTCCCGTGGAATGAATTCCGATGGGTCATTAAAGATATACCTGAATATCGCTATCTCAGCATTATTGTCACCTCCGGCGAGGTTATTGTGCGCGGTTATCGTTTTGACCTTACCCAGGGCGCAGACGGTCCAGTGCCAAAGCCTGTTTTAATTCTTGACGCCAATTACAGTATTTCAGGTTTTTTTGATTATGGTTTGTTCGCGACATCTTCAGGAATAGAAATGTCGGACTCGGAATTTAGAAAACTTATCAAGAGTTTTTTTGTTTCCGTGCCCGGGCTGAAACGCGGGGGCGGGGATTTTGGTTATTCTCAGGACCCCACGCAAATTACTGTCCGGCTGATTATCGGCAAAGTAAAGCGCCGTATTGCCCGGCTTGAGCTTAAACACGTTACTTATGACCAGCAGTGTCAGGCGCTTGATGCAATGGATGACATTTATGGTCCTATGGAATCAATCTCATGGGGCACTGATTTTGGCAATGCCGGCAGCGCTGTTGCTCATGACCTCTTTGGACTGCCTCAATATCAGCATAAACACTACGCCGACCGGCTCAAAGGATTTCAGTTTGAATCAACGGCCGACAACATTGATGAGGACGGCAATCCCATTATTGACGCCAAAGACGGCAAGCCCGTAAAAATCACGTTAAAGGAACTTGCTACTGACCATATGACCCGGCGTATTCAGCGGCAAACCCTTGAGGAGCCCCCTGACCCGGAAGTGATTAGTTTTTTTACAGGCCATACCAGCACGCAGGGCAAACACAGGATTTACAGCAAGGATAATGACCATATCATTGATGCAGATAGGGCGGAGACGCTTGCAGAAATACTTGGCGTTGAAGTAAATGACTATTTTGTCAGCGGGGTCAATATAAGATGAAGAAAAAAATATTTGCCACAGATTTACACGGATATACACAGATTTATTTTTCTATTTTCTCATCTGTGTTCATCTGCGAAAATCAGCGGCTAAAAAATTAATGAAAGTCAGTGGCTAAAAAAAATGATGAAGAAAAAAACAAGACATAACGCAAGGCGCAGTACGCAAGACGCAGTACGAAAACAAAAAGCATCAAACGTGTCCACATCCCCACAGATTACCGATGTCTCTCCGCAGGGATATATGACCAGATGGTTTAGCGATTATATCTTTCGCAAGGTCTCAGGTGATTTTTATGAAGTTCTGCGTGAAGGCATACCGATTATTGACGCTGCAATAAGAAGACTTATTTCTCTTAATGGCACGATTAAAATTATCGGCGACAACATGCCGCTCGTTAAAGAGCTTGAAGATTTCTGTTTGTACGTGCCTGTGAATGACATGCAGAAAGGCATTCACGCATTTCTGGAAAACTCATCAAATGAAACCTTTGAGCAGGGCTTTTCTATCTCTGAATTCATAGCGACAAAAGACAGAAAAGATATTGCCTCGCTCAGGGTAGCGGACAGCAAAAATATTATTTTTCGCAGGAATGCAGAAAGCAAGGCAGAACCGTGGTACCGTTACGGCGTTCTAACAACAAGTAGTTATACGCTTCCCGGAAGTGTTATAGAGCAGATAATTAATGCGAGTTATGGCCAGACAGTAAGCTATGGCGGCGTAGAGGAGACAAAACTTAATCTTGACAATAAACTCTATTTTTCAATCAACAACGAAAACAGCAATCCTTACGGCGTCTCAATCATGCGCTCTCTTGAGTTTGTTGCGCAGATACTTGTGACAATCCAGAACAGCATTAAATTTTCAGCAGAGCGTTTTGGAAGTCCGATGTATCATGTCCACCGCAAAGGCAAATTCCCGGGCAATGCCGACCCTGTGGCAGAGCAAAAAAAATTGCAGACTGATTTTAATACTATCATCTCCTCAAAACTCAAGGGTCAGACTGCTGACCTGGTTACCGTTGGCGGCACTGACTCAGAAGTAGCAGTGAAGGTCATCGGAGGAGAAGGGCAGATATTGACTTTTGATATCCAACTCAGGCATCTGCTTGAGCAGATTGTATCAAAAACAAACTTGCCTGCCTGGCTGCTCGGAGTGTACTGGTCTACAACAGAGCGCATGGCAACGCTTGAGATTGAGGCCGCGCTTGCTGACGCAAAAATAAGACAGTTTGCTATGCTTCCTGAGTTTATCAGGCTTTTTTCAACTTTTCTTAAACTCAGAGGCAGGACCTGGAATTCTGTCACCACGTCCCTGGACCGCGCCGGTGATTGGGGCATTATTTTTGAAACCCCGAACCTCAGAGACATCCTGGCTATTGCGCAGGCAAAATTTTTAACAGCCCAGGCTGACCAGATGGGAGCGATTGCAGGGACAGCAAAAGGCACAAAGGCACAAAGGCATATAGGCACACAGGCACACAGGCACAAAGGCACAGAGGCACGGGAATGTTCCTGCGGCAAGACGCATTACGCAGTACGCGGTACACAGTACGTTATTAAAGAACTCCAGCGTCCAACACCCTGGCCTGAGCTGGATAGGGTTGAGGATGATTATGAGACAACCTTAAAGACCCGCTGGCAGGAGATGCAGGAGAAAGTATTTTTGATTTTGAAATTGAGTAACGCCCCCCAACCCCCTCTTAAATTAAGAGGGGGCGAAGGGGGAGTTAAAGACGACCTTCCCGGGCTTGAAGCTTTCATTTTCACAGAGGTGCAGCGCGCTCAGATTATGCAGGCATATAAAGACTGGCTCGGCGCATTTGATATTGCAGATGAGAATTCAGCCATCAGATGGTATTACGGACAATCCTACAGTCTTGGTCTTATCCAGGCCGCGAACCTCATCGGCAAAGACAGACCGATTCTTGACATCATCAAAAATAAAGAAATATTTGATGAACTTTGTAAAAATGGCTTCAAACTTGTCAAAGATAATGCTGAGCTTGAGATTGACAAAATTCAGAATTTAATAGAATCGCATGTAATTGCCGGCTCTAACCCAATACAGGTTGCAAGGATATTAGAAAACGAATTTAAAGGCAAGGATTACGACTGGGAGCGCCTGGCCCGCTCTGAGATGTCTATGGCTGCAGAAAGGGCCAAGATTGATGAATGGACTGAATGGGACATAAAGAGAGTTGAATTTAAGCCGGCGCCTGATGCATGTCCTATTTGTATTGCAGTAGCAGGAGATTATGACATCGGAACATGTCCGATACCTGTTCAGGATACGCATCCGAGATGTCGTTGTGGAATCCGGGTTTCTCAATCTGAAACATAGAATGAAGAAAAAAATTTCAGCCACAGATTTATACGGATTTACACAGATAAAAAATATTTCCGTGGCTAAAAAAATTCTCTGCCAGAACATGAAACAAATTTTTGTTATAAGTAGTGCATGAAAGAAAAGGCACAAAGGCAGAAGAAAGGCAAACAGAAGGCACAAAGTAAAAGAAGGCACAAAGGCACATAGGCAAAAGGAAGGCAAATGAAAAGCAATGACATGAATGTAAAAGATGCGCAGATTAAGATTGCAGAGATGATTTCTGCAGAGGAAATTAATGCCTTTATCGCCGGTGATGAGCGAAAAACCGTCCTTGACGCGGCAGCGGCAAAGATAAAAGAACTGGCAGGACTGAAGCAGGGCGAGCAGGCAGGTCCTATTACAAAAGATACCCATGATTTTAAAGACGGCGTCCAGAAGACAAAATCATTTGTCACATGTGAGGACGTGATAGATAAGATGCGGAAAGAGGGAAAGAAGATATGACCCTTAATTTTCCTTTTTATGTCATTCCCGCATGTTTTAAGCGGGAATCCAGTATTTATGTTTCTGGATGCCCGATTATCCCGAAGTATCGGGAACAGAAAGGCATAACGGTATGAAGTTTAAGACATACGAAAAGCAGTTTAGCATTAAGGCAGCCGGTGTTGAAATAACTCCGGAAATTCTCGCAAAGATAAATCACTATGCTGTCAAAGAACTTACTGCAGAAGATGTTTATGTGCGCAAATATCTGATGGCGTACAATGCAGTGGACCGTGATAACGAAAGATTTACGGAAATTCTCCTTGATGATTTTGCAAAGACATTCCCCGGCAAGTCGTTTTTAGTTGGGCATGACCGTTCTGCCCCTGGCATCGGCTTATATTTCGCTGCCGCAACTGAAAATCTTACTCCTGAACAATTTAAAGAACTTACAGGGGAAGAAGCGCCGCTTCCTGAAGGCCTGACCTCTGTAAAAGTCCTTTATGGATGGATATATCTTGTGAAGGCTGATTTCAACGAAAAAATAATTGCCAATATAGATGCAGGCATTTACCGCCATGCCTCTATTGGTTTTAGGGCGTCGGATTTGAAACCTATCAAAGGTCAGTATGACAATATTTTGTACTGGGAATACTCTTCTCCCGGCGAGGCGCTTGAGGGTTCTCTTGTGTGGCTTGGAGCGCAGCCCGGAGCCACAGCTCAGAAATCCGCAGATGATAATGTGTTGTGTTTGAATTGTAATAAATTTTTTGATTATTCAAAACAGATAGAAATAGCAATGGGAGCTGTTAAATGTCCTGAGTGTTTTGCAATAGTTAATCAAGAAGGAGAAGCGCTAACAGAAAAAAACAATTCTAAAAAAGGAGGGAAGAATATGGAAAAACTTCTCAAGATGTTAATGAAGTTGTTTCCGGGCAAGTCCTTTACGGAGGAAGGCCTCGGAGACGAGATAAAGGCAGCCCTTGACGAACACGTCAAGGCAGAATCGCAAAAGGCAGTGGATGCTGCATCTGCTCCGCTTAATCAGAAGATTGCTGAACTTACCCCTCTTGCCGCAGACGGCAAGGCTTACAGGGACGGCATGGTCAGCAGCTATGTGGCCCAGAAAGCAAAACTTGAAGAGGTAAGCGAAAAACCCGAGGACCAAAAGGCGCTCAGGGAAGTTGTGGAGAAATACCCGGTTGACTTCCTTAAATCCGAAGTCGCTCATCTGCAGAAAAGAGTTGAGGAAAAGTTCCCTGCAAATCCTCAGACTCAGGGCGACGACCGCAGGGATAAATCCGGCGGAGAAGCTGATAAAAATCAGTTGATTCCAGAAGAGGAAAAGGAGGGCAAATAGATGGCGACAGGAACTGTAAGAGATAGTTTGCAAAATATAAGGACGCTTAAACTGGCGCACAGCGTTGCTGTAACCGCAGGCGATGTAATTGTCAGCAACGGCCAGGTTTTAGTGGCAGTCAATACTGCATTAATCAATGCAGATAATGCATACGTATTCCGCGGCAAGACTGAATTCCCAAAGGAAGCCAGTCTTGCAGTTAACGTGGGCGATGTATGCTACTGGCTTGCAGCATCAGGTTATATCACCAAAACAGTGGGCAGCAATACCAAGACCGGCATCTGCGTTGAAGCAGCCGCAGCAGCTGATGAAGTTGTACTGGTAATGCTTGATGAAAACAAATAAAAACCGTATGAAGAATTTAATATTAGCCACAGATTTACACAGATTTACACAGATTTATTTTTCTATTTTCTCATCTGCGTTCATCTGCGAAAATCCGCGGCAAAACAAGGAGGGATGAAAAACAATGAAATCGCTAAGAAGAAAAAGAAATAAGAAAATCCAGACAATGGCTGTCTGGGGGCTGCTCATTGTAGTGGTCTTCTTTGTTATGGGGCTGGTAGGACTCGGCGCACAAAGCCCGGAGGCGGCAGTGGGTATTTTTGCCGGAATGCCGATGATGTTAGGCATGGTCTATGGCCAGAAAATCTTCAACTGGAAAAAAATTCATGAGATCAAGACCCTTGAAGAGAAAAAAGAAAAGATTATTAACGCCGCTGACCATTTTATGCAAAAAGTCAATGCAATGCCTGTTACGGGTTCAAAGATTATAGGCCCTGACGCTAACTTAATGGCTGCGGTGCCGGTTGTACTCGTTATGTCAGACACAATAAAAACACCTGACAGGGGTTATGAAATGCTTTTTGATGAGGTGGATATGAGGACGTCAAACAACGATACTTTTGAAGTCCTTGACATCTCTGGCGGAGTGACATTCTATCAGCAGATTACAGGCGAAGAGGTTAAGATGTCAAAAATACCATCTTCGGCAAAAACCCTTGTGAGTTATTTGAGATTCAGCGGCGGGTTGAACATCCTTGACGACTGGATCAGGTTTAATAAATTTTACCTGATTGACAGACTCTTTGGCGATACCATCAAAAAATGGTGGACCAAGAAAGCCACTATTTTCTATGGGCTGCTTACTGCCCTTAGCTCAGCCATCAATGAGGCGTTTGCCACTGATGATGTGACTACCATCAATAATGCCTGCTCCACAATTCTGACCAACCTTGAAGCAGCAGGTTATGATGTTGATGAAAATGCCCAGTTTGTTATTACTTGTAATCCTAAGCTCAGAGGCAGGATATTTAAGGCAATCGCTGCAACCTTTGTGATGCCAAATACCAATAACAACCAGCTCGTTTATAACATCTCGGCTGTTGTCAGCACCACAAAAATTGCAAATACGTCTTACTATGTTTCTCTTCCGGGCGTGAAAAACCAGAGAGGCGAATGGGAAGACCTCAATGCGCGGCCTGCACAGCGCGATGAAAGACTTCTCGGCGCGGCCCATATCTGGACAGGTTCGTATAATGGCATTATTGGCGAGGCAAAACAGCACAGAAGGTGTGCGCTGTCATAAAAAAAGTAAGCAGTAAGCAATAGGCATAAACAGTCCAGTGTTGACATAAACTGTCAACATTGGACTTTAACTGAAACTGAAAGCCAATAATGATATGCCAAAGACAACGCCTGAAGATTACATAAACCTCGGCTTTACAGCCGCAATGTTTAAACAGGAAACTGATGAGGTTTTTAAACAGTTTATTGGTTTTGTAATTTCAGAGCAGGCGCCGCTGCTTGAAGGCAGGGTCGGCACAACTGCATACAACTCCACTTCATCGCCGACAAAATATTATGTCAAACGCGCAGAGCTTTGCCTTACTGCCGAAGAGCTTGTACAGAGGAGAATTAACATAATCCTTGGCAATGTTGTCGGCGCAGGGCATGAAATAGATATATCCCATGAAGGCGCGCAGAAAAAGGCGTATCTTGACGAGGCAAATGCCCTGATTGAAAAGATTACCGCCGGCATTACATCAGACAGCGCTGATTTTGCATCAGGGGTATTGGTGACAAATCATTTTGTTCCTTCAACAGACACGGAATGACATTAGACAAAAAATAGACATTAGACAAGAGGCAGACATCAGAGAAAAAAAGAAACAGGGGAAAGATTTTTTTAGCCACAGATTGGCGCAGATGAACACAGAAAAAAAGACAAAAAATTGTTTTTAAAAAGAAAAATATTCTTATCGGTGCATATCTGTGTAAATCCGTGGCAAAAAGGTTTGATTTTACCATGCTTGATATACAGGTAAAAATTGAAGGCGATAAGGTTATTATTGAAGGTCTTGGCAAAATTGCGCAGGAGCTTCCCGGAGCAATTACAAAAGGTCTTACACGCTCTGCAAAAGGCATCCACGGGAATGCCCAGGATTTTCTGTCAGGCGCCGGCGCTAAAGGCGAAACAACAGGGTTTGCATATGCTGATATAAAAACCAGAAAACTAAAAATCTCAAAGCAGAAATGGACTCCGCAATCAATCCCTGCAGGCGGTTATCCAGTGCCTGCCCGAAGAAAACATTTATTAGGTTCTTTATATTGGTTGAAACCCGGGACATCAAGGACGCATGAAAGCGGAAAAACTTTTACCGTAGGCCCTCATGAGGTAATTATTTCCGATTCTGCAATCTATCAACATCCAATCCATGAAGGCACGTGGACTCAAACAAAACATGGACCGAGGCGCTTTCTTACAGATGCCCTGACAAAATTTAATCAGGGTGACAGGATAAAAAAGATTATGGAAGAAGAAATTCAGAAGGCAAAGGAGAAAGCAAAATTATAAATAAAGAAAATTTGCCACGAGACTTACACAGACTAAAAAAAAGAAAGTCAGTGAGAGTCAGTGGCAAGAGAATTTATGATTAATTTATATCTAAATGCCCTTAAAATAAGGCTGCAAAACAATCAGGCTCTTACTGATTTTTGCCAGACAAATTTTGGAAGAAATCTCTCAGTCCGCCGATTTTTTAAAAACAGAGCAGAGATTAACGCATCTGATCTGCCGCTGATTTTTATCACACGCCCGGCAATCAAAAGAGAATTCGCAGGCAATATTTCAAAAAAAGAGCACTCAATAGCTTTGTACGGCCTTTTGCACTGGCCCAAAGAAGATGATGAAGGTCTTTCAAGGGCGCAGGACTTAAGCATTGAGTTTGAGGAGCTTATTGAGGACGCAGTGCATATATATACGGGACTGACGGGCGATATATCTATGGCGCTCACAGACGGAGATTCTGAGAACGATGAAGGCATATTTCATCCTGTTTATGCTCTTGTTAAGCACCTGATTATTAAGGACAGATGAAGAATTTAATATTAGCCACAGATTTACACAGACTTTTTAAAAAAAGAGTCAGTGAAGGTCAGTGGCAAGAAAGTTAGTGGCTAAGGAATTAATGTCTGAGCTATTCAGAACTCTTGAAAGGCGTGTTAGTGTAATGGAATGTATCCTGAAAAAATACGGCGACGAGCAGTTTTCCAAAATCAGAGCTATTGAATCTGATCTGGGATGGATAAGAAAGTGGAGATGCAGAATGGAGAAGTATGGAGACCGTATTCTGTGGCTGATTATTGTTTTTGTTTTAGGATTTTTCTTTCTGCTTCTGCTGAAAGAGGCAAAGATTGTGACGAGCTTATTAGGGGGTTCAAAATGATTCAATGTCCTGTGTGTGGTCATATTTTGAGTAAGGAAGAAGTACAGATTAAGATTTGTTCGGAGTGTGAGCATAAACACCATACAAATGAGGTGTATCAGGAAAATAGTAAATTAATGCAGGAAATAAAAGAGCTTGACTCTGCCAACACAACTCTTACAAGAGCGCTTTTTCATAACAACGAGCAGCTTGTCAACGCTTTTATTTCACAGGTAGACGCACAAGACAGATATACCGGCCAGCATTCAAGACGCGTAGCAATGCTGTCAGTTCAAATTGGCAAACTCCTGAACTTCAAACATAATGTTTTATTGCAGCTTGAAAAATCCGCTCATCTGCACGACATTGGCAAAGCGTATGTAAATGAGGCAATTCTTAATAAGAGCGGAAAACTTACAGATGAAGAAATGAATGTTATGAAAAAACATCCTTTAAAGGGCGTGGATTTAATTAAGCATATTGATTTATTTTCATATGCGGTTGATGTTATCCATTACCATCATGAAAGGTGGGACGGTAAGGGATATCCTGACGGACTGAAAGAAATGGAAATCCCTTATTGGGCCAGGATAGTCGCCATCGCTGATGCGACAGATGCAATGATGATAGAGAGGCCATACAGACAGGCATTACACCGAGATAAGATAATTCACGAACTAAAAAATAACGCCGGCATTCAATTTGACCCGCTCATTATCGCTGAAATATTTAAGTCTGACAAAGATGAAGTATTTTTTAAGATTACAGAAAGGGGTGAATAATTTATGCTTAGCATTATAGGCTCGTTACTGGGTTTTGCAGGTTCTTTTTTCCCGTCGCTTCTTAAATTCTATCAGGACAAGAGGGATAAAGAGCATGAACTGAAAGTCATGGAAATGCAGATAAAGGCTCAGTCTCAGGCTCATACTGAAAGACTTGAAGAAATTAGCGCTGAAGCAGATATAGCGGAAAGCAAGGCGCTGTATCAATCAGCGCAGGTAACGCTTTCAGGCGTTAAATGGGTTGATGCTGTAATAACCTTTATGACTTCCAGCGTCAGGCCGGTAATAACTTATGCTTTTTTCTTTATTTATAGCTGGGTCAAGGTTGAGCAGTATGAATTAGTTGGTGATATTGCTAAGGTCTGGAATCAGGAAGATATGGCTATATTTTGTACAATTATTTCTTTTTGGTTTGGCGCCAGGAGCATGAGGTATTATCTTGGTAAAAAAGCATAGATTTATGACCTCTCAAGGCATAGATTTAATAAAACAAATTGAGAGTTTTTTTAGTGCGCCTTATTGGGATTATAAAGGATTTTCTATTGGGTATGGGCATCTTATTAAAAATGGAGAATCATTCACATCTATAACTGAGAATGAAGGCGAGAAAATCTTGAGGAAAGATTTATTTGCATCTGAAAGGGCTGTTTTAAGATTTATTAGCGTCTCTTTGACGGATGGGCAATTTGACGCTTTATGTTCTTTTACTTTTAACCTGGGCGGCGGGGCGCTGCAAAGAAGCACATTAAGACAGAAGCTTAACAGAGGCGAAGATAAAGAAGATATTGCCCCTGAGTTCTTGAGGTGGGTTAGGGCAGGCGGAAAAATTTTGAGAGGGTTAATTAAAAGACGCCAGATAGAAATGGAGTTATTTTTAGCATAATATGAATGAAGAAAAAATATTAAAGCTTATAGAATGTATGAAAAAGGGATTCAATAAAGAAAGGTGCTCGGAATGTCCTAATTTTGGAAATTGTCATAAGTTAAATTTAATCAGGTGAGGAGTCTAAAAATATAGTGTTAGCTATCCCGATTCCATCAAATAGCTTTATACCATTAAGTCAGAAGGGCGCGGCTAATGGAGTGGCGACTCTTGATGTTTCCACATTAATTCCGCTTGTTCAGATTCCGGCGACTTTGACCGGCAAAGACGCTGATACGCTTGACGCTTACCATGCTTCCTCATTTTCATTGGTTGGGCATAACCATGATACTGCTTATGCTCCATTATCTCATGTAAGCACCGCTGATGCGCATTTACCAAGTCAGACTGGCAATAGCGGAAAATTTCTTTCTACAAATGGTTCGGTAACAAGTTGGGCTGATGTATCAAGCGGTGTAACAGACCATTCATTATTAAGCAATCTTGCGTATGCGTTATCAGGACATACTGGATTTGAGCCAACTGTCACAAAAGGCAATCTCACAGCAGGTTCAAGTAAAATCACAATCGGCGGGACTGGGACAGGGGCTTTAATTGGAGCAGGCGCTTCGGTGGATGTTAATCAGGCAAATTTAGACCACGGTTCAATTGGGGGACTTGGGGATGATGACCACACGCAGTATGCCTTACTTCTTGGCAGGGCTGGTGGACAAACCTTAATCGGCGGGACGGCAAGCGGAAATAATCTCACTTTACAATCCACATCCAACGCCACCAAAGGCAAAATCCTATTTGGCACTTCGGCTTATGACGAGGTGAATAATGTATTAGGATTAAACACGGCAACGCCTTCTTCTTTATTTAAATTGGATATAGTTGGCAATCAGAGAATTACTTCTACTACTTCTGATGGTTTGCGTATTACCCAAACTAATGGCAATAGGGGGCTATTTATAGATGCTTTCGCAACAACGGGTGTGACACAAAATGCTATTGGGTTAAACGTTAAAGCACAATACAGCGGTGGATTTTCCACAACTGGTAATTTTTTGGGTGGAAAATATTGGGTTGAAGCGGCTGGCAGTGGAAGCGGATATACGGCAGGAAAAGCGATAGCAATTCAAGCAGATTTAGTGGATAATTCCGATTCCCTTCCTACATTCACGAGTGTCTATAATTTTTTTGCCAATGCGAGCCAGTTAAACGCAACAGACGCTTATGGAATGTATTTAACCGCCCATTCAGGAATAGTTATCAACGCTTATGGGATATACCTTCAAAAACAAACAGTAGGTACTGTAAAAAACTACGGGATAGTTTTAGCTGGTGATGGTATAGGGAGTGATTTAGTTTTAGGAGCGGGAAACGATATTACTTTAAATTATGATGGTTCTAATACCATATTGGCGAATCTTGTTGGTACTGGGAAATTTGATGTTCAGATGGACTTGAGTTTAACCGCTCAAAATATAATTACCGATACAACTACAGGCACAATAATATTTACTGCGGCAAATCAAAAAGGGGCTTTTTTTGGAGCAACACCCATCATTCAGCCAGTTAATACAATTGATTTAAGGACTGCTTTGATAAATTTGGGATTACTTGCATCCGGCGGAGTTACACCTTTAAATCTTAACGGTGGCACTTTAACAGCAGGCTCGCTTGTGCTTACAACTGATTTGCCCATAACAGAAGGTGGAACAGGTAACTCAACTGCACAGACTGCAATTAATGCTTTAACAGATGTGGTCTCAGCCACAAATGAATACGTATTAACAAAAGACACTGCCACTGGTAATGCAATATTCAAAGTCTCAGCAGGAGGAGGTTCAAATCATGATCTTTTATCGGCAACTCACCCAGACACAGTCGCTGCTTCGGCAGTCTTAGGGGATACTCTATATGGCAATGCTACTCCTGCTTGGACTAAGCTGGCTGGTAATACAACTACCATAAAGAAATTTCTTGTGCAAA
>Ga0214473_10001387_pt1 | contig 32165 bp, 22 predicted proteins | sample RVTome_7_FD_203509 | JGI IMG/M metagenome (GOLD analysis project Ga0214473, IMG submission 203509) | Soil microbial communities from uranium-contaminated site in the Upper Colorado River Basin, Wyoming, United States - RVT98D197 | ecosystem: Environmental > Terrestrial > Soil > Contaminated >...
CGCGGGCGGCGGGGGGCAGGTACTCCGAGTAGGGCTTGACCACGTAGGCGCTGTCACCGGCCCGGGCCAGCTCCTCGATGGCGCGGGCCGCCTCAACCCGGCTCAGGTTGTGGAAGCGGACGCCCAGAACCTCCACTGCCTGCGGAGATGACAATCCCTTCATACCTTGGCGCCGGTACCATCCAGGACCTCGTCCAGAGCCTGGTAGGCCGTCTCTGCCTTGTAGCGACTGCGGACGAGAGCTCGCCCGTTCTCGCTGAGCGTGCGCCACTGACCCTCGTCCCCCATGAGGCGGCACACCGCCTCCGCCATGGACTCAGGGGTGGCGCTCACAAGCAGGTGCTCTGCGTCCACCACTTCCAGCCCATCCGCCCCCTCAGGGCTGGTCACCACCGGCAGGCCTCGGGCCAGAGCGTTCAGGACCTTGAGCCGCGTTCCCCCACCGCTGCGGCTGGCCTCCACGAACACTCGCGCCCGCCGATATAGGGGCTCGGCATCCATGACCGGGCCCAAGAACTCGGTTCCGGCCGTGCGGCGGGCCAACCGCAGCAGCCAAGCCGGAGCCCCGCTCCCCGCGATGACGAGGCGCGCCTCGGGCATCTGTTGACACACGTGGGGCCACACCGAGGTGAAGAGATACTGGAGACCCTCGACGTTGGCCGGCCAGCTGAGCGTCCCGAAGTAGAGAACGACCGGCTCCGTAGCGGCAAAGGAGAGTGGCGGGCTCTCCAGCAGCGACGGCTCGGGCAGGTTCGGCAGCACCCGAAGCCGTTCCGGTTGGGCCCCCAGCGCCAGCAACGCCTTACGGTCCGCTTCCGACACAGCGAAGACGGCGTCGAAGCGGGGCAAGATCGCCGCCTCGTAACCGCGCACCCTCCGATACTCCAGCCTGATGAGCGACCGCAAGAGAGGATTTCGCTCGCGCTCCGCCTGCCGGCGCCACATCACGTATTCGGCGTTATGCTCGTGCAATACCGCCAGGCGTTTGAAGCCCGCAGGCAAGTACTGCGCCATCAGCCAGCCGTCCACGAACGCCGCATCGTACACCCGTTCGCGCAACCGCTCGGAGACCAGCTCCGTCATGCGGGCGCTGCGGTTGCGCTCCACGCTCAGCGGCAACCGTCTCAGATAGCTGCGCGCGAGGTTCAGGGCCGTGCGGCCGCGATTCAAGGGCAGGGTCTCCACCTCCCGCGAACTCGCGCACCAGTCTGCCTGCGCCTCCGTGAGCGGGTGTCTTCGGAAGCAGAGCACGTGCACATCGTGCCGCCGCTTCAGGTAGTCCAGGACGCTGGCGGTCTTTATCGTGCCCCCGCTGTGTGCGGGGTGAGGCAGCTCCGAGGTCAGGAAGAGGACGCGCATCGGCTCACTGTGCCCTGGCGGCGCCTCTCGGTAGGGTCCACGGGCCTTGCGTCAGGCACCTCCCCGGAGGTAACGCTCCAGGGCATCTCGCCATGGGGGCATCTCGATTCCCAGGCGTCGTGCCTTCTCTAGGTTCAGCGCCGAGAATACCGGCTTGCGGTAGGGTGCCCCGAACTCCTCCTGGGTTGTCCGCTCCACCCCGACGCCGGTCAGTCCCCGAATCCGTAGAACTTCCTGAATCCACTCCAGGCGGGAGCAGTAGCCGCTGTTGGTAAGGTGATAGGTCCCCCAGGACGCCTCTGCGATGAGGGCAGAGATCCCTCCGGCCAGGTCCGCGGTCCAGGTGGGTGATGCGATCTCGTCCGCGACTCCCTTGAGCCGGCCGGTCTTCGCGGCCAGCTGAAGGACCTTCTCGGGGAAGCTCACCCTCCCGGCCCCATACAGCCAGGCGGTCCGGACTATGCAGTGCCGTTCCAGGGTGGAGCGCACGCGATCTTCGCCCTCCAGCTTCGAGCGGCCGTAGGCGTTGACCGGATTCGGGGCATCGTCCTCCCGGTACGGCTCCCGCGCCGTCCCATCGAACACCTCGTTGCTGCTGATGTAGACCATGGCGGCGCCGGCCCGATGGCAGCCCTCCGCAACAACGCCGCTCCCTTCACCGTTGATCAAAAGGGCCCGCTCTGGGTCCGCCTCGCAGCCCGCCGTGTCGGTCCACGCCGCGGCGTGAATCACCAGCTCTGGCCGCAGCTTGCCCAGCGCGCGGGCAACGGCCTTCGCGTCTGTGATGTCCAGTTCGTCGCGGCCCAGAGCGGAGACCTGGTGCTGTGCCAGGGCATCCTCAAGGCTACGCCCCAGCTGGCCGCGGCCGCCGGTGATGAGGATGCGCATCGGCCGCTACTTGAACTGGATGTCCCAATCGAAGGGGATCTGGTCGGTGTCCCAGGGGAGGCGATACTCGTCCGGCTCCTGCGGGTTGTAGACCTCCGAAGGGAAGTTGATCAGGAGTGAGGGCTCCGTACCGACGGTCTTGTAGCCGTGAACGACGCCCACGGGGATCTTCAACATGATGCTGTTGTTGTCCCCCAGGTAGAACTCGGCGGCCTCACCCTGTGTAGGCGAACCCTCCCGCAGATCGTAGAGCCCGACCTTGATCATCCCCTTCACCACGACGAAGAAATCATCCTGCTTCTTGTGCCAGTGCCAGGCCCGGATAACGCCGGGATAGTTCATGGAGACGTAGCACTGGCCGAACTTGGTGAAGATCGAATCGTCGCTGCGGACCAGTTCCATAAGGAAGCCACGCTCATCGGCATGCCTGGAGAGCTGCTTGATCTCCACTCCCTGGATCATCGGGATGACGCTCCTTCCGGATCGTAGGGCCGGCCGCCGGCGAGGCGTTCGCCGTACTGGCGCTGGTAGTAGTCCTTGAAGGGCCCCGCGTAAATAGGCTCCCACCACCAGCGGTTCTCCTGGTACCAGCGGACGGTCATCTCAAGGGCCGAGAAGAAATCGTGCTCGGGTGCCCAGCCGAGGGACCGCAGCTTTTCGGTGTCGACGGCGTACCGGCGGTCGTGGCCCTTCCGGTCCTCCACAAACCGGATCAGGCCCAGCGGCTTTTCCACTAACTGGAGGAGCGCCTCCGCCACCCGGATGTTCTCCTGGTGGTTGTCAGCGCCGATGTTATAGACTTCGCCGGGCTCACCCTTCCGGGCGACGAGGTCCAGCGCGTTGCAGTGGTCCCCCACGTACAACCAGTCGCGGATCTGGCGGCCGTCGCCGTACAGCGGGAGCGGCCGGTCCATGAGGGCGCTGGTCACGAACAGCGGCACCAGCTTCTCGACATGTTGGCGGGGCCCGATGTTGTTGGCCGCCCGCGTGATGACGACGGGCAGTCCGTAGGTCTCAAAGAAGGCGACGCACTGGGCGTCGCCGCCAGCCTTGCTGGCCGCGTAGGGGCTGCGCGGATGGAGGGGGTCGCTCTCCCTGGCGTATTTGCCCGGCGGCATGTCCCCGTACACCTCGTCCGTGGAGACCTGGACGAACCGGCGAAGGTTGGGGTGATGGCGGGCCGCCTCCAGGAGCACATGCGTGCCTAGAACATCGGTCAGGATAAACGTCCCGGCTTCCATGAGGGACCGGTCGACGTGGGTCTCGGCGGCGAAGTTGAATACGACATCTACCTCCGCCATGAGCTGGCCGACGAGTTCCGCGTCGCAAATGTCACCCCGAACGAACCGGTACCGGCGATCGTCTTCCACATCCCGCAGGTTGGCGGGGTTGCTGGCGTAGGTGAGCTTGTCCAGGTTGACGACCTCACAGCCGGGGTAACGCTCCAGAAGGTGGAGGATGAAGTTGCTGCCGATGAAGCCGCAGCCGCCGGTCACCAGTATTCGGGCGTCCTCCAGCATCTCTAGGCGTCCGGCATCTCGATCTGGCTGTGATCGCCCAGGGTGAGGCTGTAGCTGCCGCCCACCGCCTGGCCGCCGCGCAGCGTCACGTAGCGGCCGATCAGGCTGTGCTCTATGGGCCAGTGGGTGTCTTCGATAACCGTATTCTCGAGAATTATGCTACCGCCAACCCTAACACCCTTGAGGCGGCAGTGGTGGTTAATCGCCGTGAACGGGCCGATGAAGGAGTCCACCACCTCTGTGTCCGCCCCGATAATTAGAGGCCCCCGCAAGACGCTGTTCGTCACGCGGACCCCCTCTTCCAGGATCACCGGCTCGTAGACACGGCTGCGCTCGTCCACCTCACCCCGGTTGCTCGGAGGCAGGCTCTGGAGGACCATGCGATTTGCCTCCAGGATATCGTCCATCTTGCCCGTGTCTATCCAGTAGCGGTCCAGGGCCTCCGCCTGGACGTTGAGCCCCTTATCGATGAGGTACTGGATCGTATCGGTGATCTCCAGTTCGCCGCGGGCGGAAGGCTTGATCCGCTCCACGGCCTCAAAGACATGCCTATCGAACATGTATATGCCGATTACGGCCAGGTTTGAGGGAGGGTTGCTGGGCTTCTCCACAATCCGCGCCAGTCGGCCGTCAACGAACTCGGCTATGCCGAAGGCTTCAGGGTTCTTCACCGGATGGAGGAGGATCTGGCAGTTGGCCCCGTTCTCCCGAAACTTGTCCACGAAGGACTTGACCCCGCCGATGAGGAAATTGTCGCCGAGATAGAGGACGAACGGGGTCTCCCCCATGTAGTCGCGGGCGATCTTCACCGCGTGCGCGATCCCCAGCGGCGCGTCCTGCTCAATGTACTCCACGCTGGCCCCGAAGGCGGAGCCGTCGCCCACGGCAGCGCGGATCTGGTCGGCGGTGTCACCCACCACGATGGCGATGTCCCGTATGCCGCACTCCACCAACTGCTCGATGGCGTAGAACAGGACAGGCTTATTAGCGATGGGCACCAGTTGCTTGGCGCTTGTGTAGGTGAACGGCCGCAGCCGGCTGCCCTTCCCCCCGCTCAGGACCAGCCCCTTCAGGGTGCTCACTCGTTTGCTCTTCTTCTCGGCGAATTGCTCCTTGGTCAATGGCATCTAGTCCTCCCTCAATCCTTCTTACGTCCCCCCGGCGGCCGCGCCGCGGGGGTGGAGCAGGCTCGCCAGGTGCCAGAACAACGCGCGAGCCTCGCCCGGTAGGCGGCGGATCGCCGCGGGGTGTCTCACTAGATAGAACGGCGCGAAGACGAATAGGTAAAGCATCACCGCTGACAAGAGGTGCAGGGGCACCTTCCGCTTTCGCAGGAAGAGCAAGGCGTTGCGCCTGTACAAGTAATGATATTCCTGGTCCGGCTCTTGGGACCGCGCAGTCTTGTGCCACACCCTGGCGGCGGGAACGTAATAGCAGGCATAGCCGGCCTCAGCCGCGCGGGCGCACCAGTCAGTCTCCTCCCAGTAGGCGAAGTACTCCTCGTCCAGGAGCCCCACGCGTTCCAGGGCCTCTCGCTTGATGAGCATGCAGGCGCCGTCGGCGTAGTCGCGCCTGGCCTCCTCCTCGTACTGCCCTCGGTCTTCCTCGCCGCGTCCCACCTGTCGGGCGGTGCCGGCCCAGAGGTTGACCCGGCCGCCGGTGGAGCAGATGACGTTGGGCGGGTCCTGGAAGTATATCTTGGGGCAGAGGGCCGCCGCATCCGTGAGCTTCTCGGCCGCGCCGACCAGCTCGTCGAGGAACCGCGGGTCCACCGTCACGTCATTGTTCAGCAGCAATACGTAGTCTGGTTCGTCGCCCGCCGCCTGCCGGATCGCCAGATTGCAGCCGCCGGCAAAGCCCAGGTTCTTAGGACTGGCGATGACGCGGGCCTCAGGAAACCGCTCCTGCAGGGCCGATGCCTCATCGCCTGAAGAACCGTTATCTACAACGATGGTCTCGAAGTTCGGATACTTAACCCGCCGCAGTGAATCCAGGCATTCGCTGGTATCGCTGAAGCCGTTCCAGTTGAGAATGACGACAGCGACTGCGGGTGGACGGTTCATTACGTGATTTTCGCGGTGCGCGGCAGCGCGATAATGGCATGAAACCACAGCGCCGGTGCCTTTGGCAAGTGTCACCGGCTTCGCCGGCAGGCGGACATTGAGCCACCATCCGCGTCTGGTCGCACGGGCGTCCACGACGCAGCTGAACGCTTGCGAGGCGCCGAGTCCGGAGCTGCACTGTGGAAGCCGTGAGTCTGGCCCTGCTATAATCGGCGAGGCATGAATGACCTTGCCCTGTCCGAGCGCGGATGCTTTGCCTCCGGGTCAGGACGTGTCCGTAGAGCACAAGTCCATCCACCCAACACTGGTACTGCTGTATGACCTTTCGGCCGGTAGGCCTGCTTCTTGACACCGTCTACGACAATACGGGCGACAAGGCCATTCGCCTCGTGATGGAGGACCTGTTCCGCCGCTGGGGAGTTGCCTACGAGGTGGCCAATCCGCTTAACTTCAATGCCGCGGATTACGATCAATTGGTGATTGGCGGGGGACAACTGATCCGTCCCAGAGATGGGGCCTACTACGATGTATTCCAGGTGCCGGGCCCACACATTCTCAACGCCGTAGGCGTGCTGAGCGGCACCGACGTTGAGTATTTGAGGGAATACAGATATGTGGCGGTGCGCTCTACGGCTGACAGACAGCGGCTGGGTTCAGCGGTGGAAGATGTCGCGGTCGTTCCCTGTGTATCTCTGCTGCTTAAGGGTGCCGAGCTTGAGTTTGCTGTGAAGACGGGCTCCGTTGGCGTCCACCTTAGCCCCGATGCTATTGCCCCTTGTCACGGTGTGGAAGGTGTCTTGAGTTCGTTTTCCGAATTGAAGAAGCTCTTTATTCCGTTCACACACCAATGGAACGACGAAATTCGGCTGGCGACTCTCGCGGACTCGACTTCTGGCGGGGAGCTGGCTCCGTACCTTCAGCCAGATGAGCTGTTCACCATGATCGGGAGACTGGACTACTTCGTGGGATCGTCGTTGCATGCCTGTATGTTCGCCTATGCCAATAACGTGCCATTCCTTGCCTTCAACCGGCCGGACTCCAAGATTGCGGAGTTCATGTCCGACCGCAACCTTGAAGAGTGGCTCTTCAACGACGCCCAGGAGCTCGGCGCGAAGCTGCAGCGTCTCATCACTAGCCCGCAGGACTATTCCGCTCGCCTCGCGCGGGACCGGCAGAAGGTTCTTGAACACGTTGAGAGGATCCGGTCCCTGATAGGAAGAAGGACGGTCTTCGTAGGCAAAGCGCCTAGCGATGGAAGGCCCGACCAGTCAGATGATGTCCTGACCTATGTCCGTACGCTGCAGGAAGCGATTCGCCGTCGCGATTTCGAGGTAGCCCGCCGGACAACGCAGCAGGGTATTGCCCTCGCTGGAAGAGATGCCGCCATAGATGCCGCCATAGCGGAACGCGACAGGATAATATTGGCCCGTGATTCCGAGCTTGCGGAAAAGGATTCAGTCCTCGCATCCAAGAGCACCGCACTAGACCAGAAGGACGCCCACATCGCCAACATTGAGACCGCTCTCCACCAGGCGAATGTCCAGGCCGCCGCCGCTCAGCACCAGCTAAACCAGATCACCGGTAGTGCGGGATACCGGCTGCTGGAGCTGGTACGACGACCCGTCCGCTGGCTGGCGCCGCAAGGCACCCGCCAGCATTTCGGCGTCAAGGTGGGGGCTCGCGCGCTCAACATCCTCGTGAGTGAGGGACCTTGGACTCTCGTCCGCCGCGCGCTGCCGGTATGGCGCTGGCTGCCTCGCCTGCGTCGTGGGATTGGCGTACAGCAGGGCGCCACTCTGGACGACCAGTATCAGCTGTGGCTGAAGGCGCACGAGCTGACGCCGGCGCGGGCCCAGCAGATTAGGAAAGCAGCAGCGCGGCTAGATTACCGGCCCCTGGTCAGCATCGTCATGCCTGTGTACAACCCGGACCCGGCCTGGCTGCGCGACGCCATTGAATCCGTGCGCGCCCAGCTATACGACAACTGGGAGCTGTGCATCGCCGATGACGCCTCCACCCGCCCCGGCGTTCGCGAGCTTCTAGAGGAAAGCAGCCGCGCCAACGAACGGATCAAAGTGACGTACCTCAGCAAGAACCAGGGCATTGGCGGCGCCTCCAACGCAGCGCTGGCCCTTGCCACGGGCGAGTTCGTGGGGCTGCTGGACCACGACGACGAGCTCAAGCCAGATGCCCTGTTCGAGGTCGCGAAGCTGCTTAACAAACGGCGGGGCCTGGACTACATCTACAGCGACGAGGACAAACGGGACCCAGACGGTCGCCTGGTGGAGCCGTTCTTCAAGCCGGACTGGTCGCCGGACTTCCTCATGACGCTGAACTACGTGACGCATTTCAGCGTCTTCCGCAAGGCGATTCTCGACCAGGTAGGCGGCTTCCGCCTGGACTACGACGGAAGCCAGGACTACGACCTAGTGCTGCGTGTGACCGAAACAACCGACAAGGTGGCTCACATCCCCAAGCCTCTCTACACCTGGCGCAAGGTCCCGGGCTCCGCGGCGGGCTCCACCAAGGCCAAGAGCTTCGCCTACCGCGCCGGCAAGAGGGTGATGCAGGACGCGCTGGCAAGGCGCGGCCTGCAGGGATCGGTGACGGACGGGATTCTCGAGGGCCGATACAGGGTCAAGTACAAGGTCGTCGGGGATCCAAAGGTAGCGATCATCATCCCCACGAGGGACCGCGTCGATCTGCTCCGCGGCTGCGTCGATAGCATCGCCAGAAAGTCCTCCTATCGGAACTACGAGATCATCGTCGTCGACAACGGCAGCAAGGAGCCGGAGACCCTCGACTACCTCTCCTCCTTTGGCGGCAAAGTCATCAAGTATCCGCAGGAGTTCAACTTCGCCAAGATCAACAACCTGGCCGCCCGCGCGACTGACGCCGATCTCCTCATCTTCCTGAACAACGACATTGAGGTGATCTCCGAGGAGTGGATTCAAGCGATGCTGGAACACGCGCAGCGGCCAGGCGTGGCCGCCGTGGGCGCCCGTCTCCTGTACCCTGACGGGCGCGTCCAACACGAAGGGATAATCATGGGGCTGGGCGGCGGCTCGGCTGGCAACGTCGACCACGGCGGTCGCTTCGGCCTCGGACAGTCCATCCGCAACTGCTCGGCCGTGACGGCCGCCTGCATGATGACCGGGTCCGCCGTTTTCTGGGAGCTGGGCGGATTCGACGAAAGCCTGCGCGTGGCCTTCAACGACGTGGACTTCTGCCTGCGGGCGCAGCAGAAGGGCTATCGAATCGTGTACACGCCCTACGCCAGCCTCTACCACCACGAGAGCGCCAGCCGTGGACGGCTACACCCCAAAGAGGACGAGAAGCTCTTCCGGGAGCGCTGGGGAAATCCGGGAGAATACCGCGATCCTTACTACAACCCCAACCTTGATCTGCTACTCCCGTTCAACATTCGTTTGTGAGCATTACGGCCTGATTAGCGCTCTATCCCAACCGCCGGGTGTCACGATGGCTGGTTGCGAGCCCGGCGCCACCTTTTCACGCCATCGAAGGCCATCATTCCGGCCACCATCGCCAGCGCTGCGAGCGATATCAACGTCCCCCTCCGGAACGATTGAGGCTCGTAGGTGAACGTGACGACGTGTTCCCCGCTCTCAACAAAAACCCCGCGAAAAACGTAATCCGCGCGGTAAATCTTTGCGGTCTGCCCGTCCACGGAGGCTTCCCATCCCGGATAGTAGAGCTCGGGAATCACCAACAACGAAGGCTGCGGCGCGGCAACCTTGTACTTGAGGCTGTCCGCCTTATACTCGACTACCGACACGGCGGATGGGTTCGAAAGACCCTCATCGATGGCCCAGGGTGGCGGCTGGTCCTCGACATAGGCCACATCCGACGGGTTGAAGTCCGGTTCCCCCATCGCCTCCAAGATCGCTTGGGGTTCCTCCTCGCGGATGACGTTGCTCACGAGGCGGGCGGGGACGAACTGATTGTTCTCATAGATCCGGAGTTCCCCCGGCTTGGCGAACACCAGGTCGAATTTGTGGCGAAGGCCAGGGTCATCGTCCAAGAGATCTACATTGCTCGGCACGCTGACGAATCTAATACCGAGGAGATCGAAGAGGGGGGACGAGAAATCCGTTTCGTCGTGTCTCGGGATAATTGCTGTGCGAGTCACAAACGCTCTTTGAGAGAAGGCTAGAATCAACCCCTTCTGACGTGCGGCGTAAAGCGTGTGTGAGAAGGGGCTATTTAGGCCGTAGAATAGCTGTGTCCCTGGGATCATGAAGGTGCCGTCGAACGGCGCCATTCGTTCGTATGGCTTGAGGTTGCTTTCAAGAAAGCGCACGGCGGATGTCTCGGGATAGAATTGCTCGTCGGGAACAGTTGGGTTCTGTCGGTAAGCGAAGACAAGGAGGTCGAAGCTCACCAGCAGTATTGTCACAGTGGCTAATATCCGTCCCGGAAGTGGCCGCCGCACGTGAATGAATACGAGCACCACGAAAGGCGCCAGTATGCTCAGGCCAAAGGCTACAGTGACGATACGAAACGTGTGAAACTCCATTATGGGGAAATTGTCGAAGAAGCCGGACAGAAACTCCCTCCTCTGGAGGATCTCAGAGGCCAGATACACGATCATCCCGGCGAGAGTAGCTGCCGCCGCTCCAACTAGCGCCAGCGAGGCAGGCCGGCGCCACCCCCGAATCTGCAGTTCCCGCAACTCGTCGAATCCGAATGCCGCGCCCGCCGCTGCCGCGAACCCGAAGATTGAGAGGAGCCTCGTGCTTGGATTGAGGTTGAACACGGGCAGGTGGCTCACCCAACTGAGAAACGGCCCGATGTCGTAGATGATCAGAACCGACAGCGATGCCAGGCCTGCAAAGAAGATGATCGTCGGGCGCCGCCGCAACAATCCCGACATGAAGCCGAATAACGCCAGGGCCAGGGTGACGATTCCGACGTACCCCGATGTCTCATTAAGGTTGGATGCGCCCTGGTAGTTTCCGAATATCTGATTTCCGTAGAAGTTTGGGAATATCAGCTGGACTCCCTGGTTAAAATGGAGGCTGGCCTCCGATAGCGCTCTTCGATAGCCGATGTCTGTGAAAGCCGTTAGCTCCAAAGTGGGCAACAGCTGAAATGCTGCCATTCCCACCCCGATCATCAAGCTCAGACCGAAGGCGCCTCCCGTCAACAGCGCCCTGCGCCAGTCGCCATTCTCAACATACGACTGGGACAATCGCATCATGAAATACAGGGCGGCGGCGTAGAAGAAGTAGCCCGCAACCGCGGGAAATCCGCCGAGCACCATGATGGCGATGACGATGCCTAAGAGAGCACCGTTCCCCGGCCGCGGGCTTCGAACGAGGTTCTCCGTTTGCAGGAACAGGAGCGGACCGAAACAGCTGACCAACGTGACCGGCCACATCAGCCAGACTATGTTGAATCCGCTGAACATGTAGGCGAGGCCACCAATCAGCGAAGCGCCTCTGCTAGCCTCAAGTCTGCGCAGGAAGAGATACGTGAACGCCCCGGCTAGAAACAGTTTGGACATTACCAAGAGGGAGTAACCCGTCGCGAAAGGGAAGGCCGTGATGAAGAACGCGGTTAGGGGATGAAAGAACGAGCTGTCTAGCGTGGACGCCAAGGGGCGTCCCTGACCTTTCAGGGGAGTCCAGAGCGGGAGGTCGCCATCCAACACCCCATCCTTGATCTGCTTCAGACTGGGAAGATACGCGTCGACGATGTCACTGCGGAGACCGTTCTTCACGTGGAAATCATCGCCGACTTGCGACGACCACGGAGGAAACTGAAACAGTAGATCCGTGGGCGCGACGACCTCTCCCCGCGCCAGCACCGGCCAGAAGTAGGCCAGGACGATGACGAGGAGGAACAGGATGGCGGCGGTGCCGACGGAGATGCGTGGCTGGATTCGTTCTCTTATCGCCTTGCGCGCCCGCTCCGGAATGCCAAAGTTCGCGATCATAGGCTGCGGATGAGGTGACCTACTGAAGGTTCCGCAAGACCAGGGAGAGGAGAGACGAGACGCTCATTGGCGCGGGACGCGGCTGGTCGTCCCTCGCGGCAACATTGCCGGCCGGATGCCTTGTCCGCGCAGCCTGCCACGATGGTGAGCAACAGATATTCAGCCGGTCCTGGAGGGAAGCTCCTCGGGCAGCTCCGCGTCCCCGATGCCGGCCCCACCACGCGATGGGGTTCCCGGCAGCGGCCGCTGCCCGCGATCGTAATAGCGCCGCTTCTCGAAGTAGAGAAGCGCCTCCAGGGTCCGGCGCTGGCGGCCCAGCATGTCCGCCATCAGCGCCAGCAGGACGGAGAGGGTGCCGATGATGGCAAGCGCCGCTCCGACCACGGTCAGAGATTGCAGCGGACTCGTGCGCCCGGTAAGCAGCCAATTCACCAGCACCGTCAGCTCGCTGGCGATCCCGGCCACGAGGAGGATCGCGCCCACGGAGCCGAAGAACTGGAGAGGCATCCTGTCGCGAACGGCGCGAAGAGTTATCGCCAGCGTACGCCACCCGTATCGCCAGACGCTCGTCACAACCCTGGATTCGCCGTATCGCCGCACGCCTTCTATTGAGATGGGGACCTCCGCCAGCCGGACGCCCTTGTGGGCCAGGTCCACCAGAGACTCGTGCGTGTAGGTGTAGGAGCCGTACAGGTTGAGATTCAAGGCGGCTTCTCGGCTGTAGGCGCGGAACCCACAGGACACGTCCGTCAGCGGCTCTCCCGTAAACAGGTTGACCGCCTTTGCGACAATGCGGTTGCCCAGCTTCTTGATCGCCGGCATGTCAGGCACTATCTCCGGACTGGCGAACCTGGTCGCGGTCACGAACTCCGCCTCGCCGCGGGCGATCGGCGCCAGGAGGAAGGGTATGCGTTCCGGCGGGTGCTGGCCATCGCCGTCGATGGTTACGATAACGTCGGCTCCGGCCATCAACGCCGCATCGATGCCGGTGGCGAAGGCCGGCGCCAAGCCCTTGTTTCTGCCGTGCGAGAGGACCTGCGCACCGCTCCTCAGCGCTACGTCCCGCGTTCCGTCGGTCGAGCCGTCGTCCACTACGAACACATCGAGAGCGTCCACGCCCTCGATCTCGGCAGGGATCCGCTGGACCACCTCACCGATGGACTGCTCCTCGTTAAATGCGAGTATGACGATAGCGAGCTTCACGACGGGATGGAACCCTCCGAACCGAGATCTCTGATCGTGTAGGTGGGGTCCACTACGCTGCGGGAATGCTCCCTGATAGAGGCATAGTCGATCGTCTTGTGGGGGCAGAGGATCAGGGTGCAGCCGGCCCTCCGGATCACCTCGGGCGTGAGCGGGACCGACATGAGCTCCTTGCCGCCGGCGGATGCGGCTGGCACGAACGGGTCGTGGTACTGCACCCGGACGCCCGCGGACACGAGGATGGAAGCGACGGTCAACGCCACCGAGCCCCTGACGTCGCCGACACCGGGCTTGTAGGCCACGCCGATGAGGAGCACAGTTGGCTCCGCGTCTCCTGTTGCGGCGTCCCTCGCGCGCGTCTCCGCCTCCTTCGCCACCAGCTCGGGTACGAGGTCGTTCAGCTCAATCGCCGCGTTGACGATCCCGGCCTCGGCGCCGTGCTGCGAGGCGGCCCAGCGCAGGTAGTGAGCGGCCATTGGGAGACAGCGCCCGCCCACGCCGGGCCCCGGCGAGTGTCGCATGAACGCGAACGGCTTGGTGGCGGCGGCGTCCAGCACCTCCGCGGCGCTTATGGCGAGGCGATCGCAGACCTGTGAGAGCTCGTTGGCCAGGCTGATGTTTACGAACCGGAAGGTGTTCTCGAACACCTTGGCCATCTCCGCCACCTCCGCGGATGACACCGGGTGGACCTCAGTGACGACATTCGAGTAGAAGCGGGCGGCCAGCGTGGTGCAGTCTTCCGTTACGCCGCCGACGACCTTGGGAATGTTGTGCGTCGCGAAGCTTGCGTTCCCGGGATCGATGCGCTCAGGCGAAAAGGCCAGGAAGAAATCTGCGCCGACCGTCAGCCCGGACGACGCCAGCACAAGCAGCGCCTCGCCGCGGGTCGTCCCCGGCGGTACGGTGCTTTCGATGATCACGAGCTGCCCCCTGCGCAGCCGCTGGCCCGTCTCCCGCAGCGCGCTCAGCACCGGCCCTATGTCCGGCTCCCCGTCCAGCGACGAGTAAGTCGGCACCGAGATCACGACGCAGTCGGAGTCGGCGACGGCGGAGAAGTCGCTGGTGGCCACCAGTTTCCCCTCGGCCACCAGCCGGCGGACGGTGTCCGTGTCGGCGTCGCCCTGAGGAGGCGACCCGCGGTTGATCTCGTCGACCAACCCCTGGTTGATATCGATCCCGGTCGAGGGGAAGCCGGCCTGGGCAACCGCCGTCAGAAAAGGCAGGCCCGCGGTTCCCAGTCCGATGACGCAGACGCGAGCCTCGCCGCTGCTGATCCTTTCGAACAGCGGCTGGAAGCCACTCGTCGCGGTCTTGCTCTGCTCTGTGCCTCCGCCCATGTCAGCTCTCCTAGATCCGACGGCCTGCAATGGCCACATGATAATTGCCTGCCGTAGTGGGCGTCAAAGAAGGTATCGCCCCCGGATTCCGACAGGCCAGACCATGTCCAACGGGTAAACGCCCCCTTCCTGACAGGGGTTAACGACCCAGATGGAGGCCAGCTTGCGGCTCTACCGCTGTCCGCCGGAGCGCCCGTCGTTCGCCAGCGGTAGCCTTTTCCGATAACCGCCGTTATGCTATGGGTATCTCTGGAATGCGTGCCGAGACCGCCCCCGACCGCTCACGTCCGCGGGGAGCCATCTGATTGGCCAGAGTCCTTTTCGCCTGCGGCGCCAGCTCCGATTACATCCGCAACCGCACCATCGTCAGCGCCGCCAGTCGCAACCACCGCGTAGAAGTCATCGGTTCGGCGGCCGGGGGCTATCCGCGACGGCTGGCCACCGTCCTTCCCAGGGTCCTGGCCTCGCGAGGCCCGTTCGACGTCCACCTGGCGGGCTTCCTCGGCCAGCCGCTGATGCCGCTCTTCTGGGCGCGCGGCCTGAGGCCCATCATCCTCGACGCCTTCCTTTCCGTCTACGACACTCTCTGCATGGACCGGCAAACCTTCAGCCCCCGCTCGCCGGCGGGACGGGCGTTCCACCGTCTGGACAGCTGGTCGATGCGGCGAGCGCGCTGCGTCCTGACCGATACGGAGCCCGCCGCCGACTTCATGGCGCGGGAGTTCGGGGTGCCCCGCGCGAACTTCCTGGCCGTTCCGGTAGGCGCCGACGAGTCGCTGTTCTATCCCAGGCCGGGGCGCGGCGACGGAGCGGTCGATGTCCTGTATGTCTGCACCTACCTCCCTCTCCACGGCGTTCCGGTGGTGGTGGAGGCCGCGAACCTGCTGCGGGGTCGAGACGACATCACGTTCACCCTCATCGGCCGCGGTCCGGAGAGGCCGCGAGTGGAGGGCATGGCGCGAAAATACGGACTCGCGAACTGCCGTTTCCTGGATTGGGTACCGTTCGAGGAGTTGCCGGAGCGGATAGCCGCCTGCGACATCTTCCTTGGAGGGCACTTCAACGGCGCGAACGAAAAGGCGAGGAGGGTGGTGGCGGGGAAGGTGTACCAGGGGCTGGCCATGGCCAAGGCCACCGTGATCGGCGACTGTGAGGCCAGCCGGATCTCGTTTCGGCACGGGGAGAGCGCCTACCTCGTCCCGATGGGTGAGCCGCGAGCACTGGCTGACGCCATCCTTGAGCTGGCGGGTTCGCCAGGCTTACGCGACAGGATCGGTCAGGGCGGGCGCTCCCTCTACGAGCAGCGGTTCTCGGAGGGAGCGTTGGCGGCGCTCCTTGACCGGTCTCTTGAAATAGCAGTAACGTAGCGCTGCTGTGTCCGGACGAAACACGTCAGCATTCGCCGCTCCGCCCAGAGCCTTCTGCCGGGCGGAGTTGGTGACCCAGCTCTTGCGCTCCCGTGCCGGGCGGTTTATGGACATCGGCTGTGGTGTGGGCTACATGGCGGAACGTTTGGCGAAGATGGGCCTGACCGGGCTGGCATTGGACGCCTCGCCCGAGGCCGTGCGGGTCGCCAGTCAGAGGCTCCAGTCGCAGGGTCTATCCGGCGTGGAGGTCCGCCAGGCCAACCTGTACGATGCGGGCCTGCCCGTCGAAGAGGCCGATGTCGTCCTCTTCCTGGAGGTCCTCGAGCATGTGGAGGACGACATGGCGGCGCTGCGACGCCTGCGGGAGCTCGTGCGCGAAGGTGGCTACCTCGTGCTAAGCGTCCCGGCACACGCCAAGCTGTGGGACGCTCTGGACGAGTGGGCCGGTCACGTCAGGCGGTACGAGCGAGATGAGCTGCTGGCCAAGCTCAGGCAGTCCAACTGGGAGCCCATCACCATGTATAACTACGGCTTCCCGCTTATCAACCTGACCCGCTGGCCCAGGGCACTCCTCTACTCGCGCCTGGGCCGTAAGTCCAAAGCCGCGACTCAACAGGAAGCGACACTGGGGTCTGGCCTCCACGGCGATGGCTCCGTGTCCAGGTTCAAGCTGCCGTTGACGATTTACGGACGTCTGGCGAGCCTGCTGCAGCGTCCCTTCCTCCGTACGGATCTGGGAGAGGCCTACCTGGTCCTGGCGAAGAAGGCTCCGTCCGGCGACAGCGCGCCGTAGCTATCTCCCAGACTGGTCGGCTGGCGCGCCTACGCCCGGCTCGTTGTTGTGAGTGGAGCCCGCTGCAGGCTTCTTCGTCGCTCTCGGCCCGACCATTCCGAACGCCTCAACAAGCGCCAGGAACGTCACGTCCGTCGCTACCGTGACCACGCGGACCAGTATCGCTAGCGACGCCGCCACGGGTGAGGGCACCACCGGCGCGAGGAACCCCACCAGGACCCCCTCCCGGACGCCGAGGCCCGCCGGCGCGACGAAGGCCAGGATTCCAACCACCCCCGCCAGGCTGTAGCCCCCGGCCAGCAGCGGGACGTCCGCGGCATCGATATCGCTCACACTGAGAACGATGAGAACGAAGGCCAGGCCCAGGATGAAGTTCGTGGCCAGGTAGCCCCCCGTAAACAGCGCCGAGGCCTTCAGCCCCAGGCCGGGCTCGTCGGCGGCCCGCTGCATCTCCTCAGCAGCGCGCCGCCAGCGCTCGGGAATCGCGTGGGCCAAGAATCGCAACGCCAGCGCCACGAGCCTGTCCAACCGGGACATTGCGACCACGACGAGCGCCGCTCCCGCAATCAGCAGCGGGACGCCGGCGGCGGGTCCCACCGCTGACCATACCCAGAGCCCGAGCCCCAGCGCGATCGCCGTGCCGATCATCAGCGCGAACTCGTCCACGAGGCTGGTGGCGACGATTCGTCTGGGGGTCACCGTCGCGTCCGTGTGGACCACCCGGGCGCCGTAAGACCAGATCTTGCCCGGGAGGTAGCGCGCCAGCCAGCTCCGCGCGAAGGAGCGGAGGAGGTGTGGAGTGTCCGGCACGGCGGCGTCGCGGCTCAAGTGGCCAACTAGCCGCGTCCACAGGAGCGCGGCGCTTACCAGGCCGACGAGGGTGAGGACTAGGCCGCCCACCATCGGAGCCGGGGATGCCTCCTCGAAGGCGTTGGTGACGGCGTCGACGTCCCGGAAAAGGTAGGCGATGAAGACCCAGGGGGCGACCAGGAAGAGTACGCGCGCGATAGCGAGGACACTCTTGCGAGTTAGGCTCACCGGTTCGCTCCAAGTTCGGTTTTCCCCGCGTTCACCGGCGCGCTCCGGCCCGGCGGCTGCGCCCGCGCCATCATTGGCTGCTGGACGCTATCTCCACGGAGGGGCGCACCTTTTCCAGATACAGTTGGACGACCTCCTCCGGGTCACCGTCGGCCGCCAGCCGACCCTCCTCCATCAGGAGCACCCGCTGGCAGAACTTCTTCACCAGGTCCATGCTGTGGGACACCACGACTATGGTGACACCCTGCTCCTGGAACTGGTGCATCTTGTCCAGGCACTTCTCCTGGAACGGGGCATCTCCCACTGATAGGACCTCGTCCACCAGCAGGATCCCGGGGTTGCTGTGGATAGCGACGGAGAACCCCAACCGCATGTACATGCCGGAGGAGTAGCGCTTGACGGGGGTATCGATGAACTCCCTTAGCTCGGCGAAATTCACAATGTCGTCGAAGCGCTTCCGGATCTCCCTGCCGGACATCCCCAGGATGGAGGCGTTGAGGTGGATGTTCTCCCTGCCGGTGAGGTCCGGGTGGAAACCCGCCCCGAGTTCGATCAGCGGCGAGACCCGACTCGCCACTCGCACCTCTCCCTCGTTGGGCGCCATGACGCCGGCGATGAGCTTGAGTATCGTGCTCTTGCCGGTGCCGTTGCTCCCTATGATCCCGATCGTCTCCCCGTGCCCCACGCTGAACGTGACCTCCCGAAGGGCGTAGAACGACCCGCTCCAGCCCTGCCCGCGCAGCAGCGCCGGCAGGAACTCCCGGAGCGTGCGCCCTTCCTGGAGCTGGAAGCGCTTGCTTACGTTCCAGAACTCGATCTCGTTGCGATCAGATCCGGTCTGCAAAGCCGGACTCCATCTTCTTGAAGAGGTAGTATCCCGCCACGAACGTGATGAGCGCGATGGCCAGGCCCAGCAGGACGCTGTCCCACCCCGGGCCCGAGCCCTGCAAGAGCACCCGCCGGTAGGCGCTCACGAACACGGCGTTGGGGTTGAGATCGAACACGATCTGGTAGCGCTCCGGCACCAGGCTCTCCGGGTATATCACCGGGGTCACGTAGAACCACAGGAGCAGTGCCACGCCCACCAGGTACCTCACGTCGTGGAAGAACAGGTTCAGGGCGGCGAGAGGAAAGGCGAGGCCCAGGGTGAAGATGATATGGATCAGGAAGAGGACCGGCAGCCACACAGCCGTCCACTCCGGCGGATGGCCGAAGTAGACCATCAGGGCGACCAGGATCATTATGCCGAAGGCCAGGTCGACGAGTTTGGTGAATACGGCAGCGGTGGGCAGGATCTCCCGCGGGAAGTACACCTTCGTGACGAGGCTCGCGGCGTTGGCGACGCTATCCGTGGCGGAGGCGAGGGCGCTGGAGAAGAATATCCAGGGCAGGAGCCCGACGAAGACGAACAGAGGGTAGGGCACGTCCTGGCTGGGGATTCGCAGGATGAGCGAGAAGACGAACGAGAGGATGAGCATCTGGCTCAGCGGGTTCACTATCGCCCACGAGTAGCCCAGTATGGACTGCTTGTACTGGCCCCGCAGGTGGCGCACCGTCATGTTCCACAGTAGCTCCCTCTGCTGCCAGAACATCGCCAGGGATGGGGCGATGTCTGCGACCCTGAAGCCGGGTCGCATGAGGGGATAGCGCTTCGCGGCCTGAGCTTGATTCATATCCGGGGCAGGATGCCTCCAAGGACAAAATAACGCCCCGAACGGGGCATTCGTTTTTCCCAATGGTAACGGGCTGCGCCATCCGACGCAACCGAAATGCCGGCCGACGACCGGGAGCCTCAGAAGCGGCCGCAGCCGCACCGGCGCTGGACCCGTCAAGACGGCAATCCGCGACGTGGGCGGACTGGCGAACGGCGATGGACGGCGCCGTGCCGGTCACCTCGCTGGGATGCTGGGCAGGCCCCACTTCACCGGAGCCTGGCCGGGGATGTGCCAGGTGCCCGTGGACGTTCGCCAGACTGCTGTATCGGTCTTCCCGTCGCCTGTGTAATCGCCCGGAACGGGGATATCTCCCGATAAGCCCCATTCCACCCTTGGCTGGCCGAACACGTACCAGGTTCCGTTGGAGGGACGCCATACCACCCTATCGGTCTTCCCGTCGCCCGTGTAGTCGCCCGGAACCGGTATATCCCCTGGCTCGCCCCACTGCACCCTTGGCTTGTTGAACACATACCACGTTCCGTTGGAAGGACGCCACACCGCCATGTCGGTCTTCCCGTCGCCTGTATAGTCGCCGGCAACCGGTATGTCCCCCGGCTCGCCCCACTGCACTCGTGGCTGGCCGAACACATACCAGCTTCCGTTGGAGGGACGCCACACCGCCATGTCGGTCTGCCCGTCGCCCGTGTAGTCGCCGGGAACCGGTATGTCCCCCGGCTCGCCCCACTGCACCCTTGGCTGGCCGAACACATACCAGTTTCCGTTGGAGGGACGCCACACCGCCATGTCAGTCTTCCCGGCGCCTGTGTAGTCGCCCGGAACCGGCACATCACCTGGCTGACCCCACTCAACACTGGATCTGCCCAACACGTACCAGGTGCCGTTCGCGGGACGCCAAATCGCCATGTCCGTCCGCCCGTCGCCGTTGTAATCGCCCGGGACCGGTACGTCGCGAGCGACGCCCGTTACCGGAATGTCCCCCGATTGACCCCACAGCACTGACGGTTGACCTCGGATGTGCCAAGTACCGGTTGAAGGGCGCCACACTACCATTTGGGTCTTGCCGCCGCCAAAATCGCCTGGAACCGGGATATCGCCGGATGCGCCCCACTGCACAGGAAGGCGGTTGAGGACGTGCCAGGTGCCGGTCCCGGGGCGCCACACGGCAGGGCTGGCCTTACGTTCACCATAGTAGTCACCGGGAACCGGTACGTCGCCCGGCAAGCCCCATTGAACGGGGGGGTCGCCGAGTATGTGCCAGGTACCCGTCGAAGGGCGCCAGACCGCCATGTCTGTCTTCCCAGCGCCCGTGTAGCCGCCCGGGACTGGTATGTCCCCGGGAAGACCCCATTGCACTCTAGGCCTCCCCCGTACGTACCAGATCCCGTTGGAAGGACGCCACACCGCAATATCCGTCTTTCCGTTGCCGTCATAGTCTCCTGGAACTGGTATATCGCCGGGAAGCCCCCACTGAATCGGGGACCGGCCGGGGATGTACCATGTCCCTGACGACGGGCGCCACACTGCCAGATCGGTCTCGCCGTTGCCGTCATAGTCTCCGGGCACTGGAATATCGCCAGGCAGGCCCCACTGCACTCTGGGCCTACCGAGCACGTACCAGCTTCCTTCGGAGGGGCGCCATACTGCCAGGCCACCGCCGTACGGCGTGTTTCCAAGGAATGTTCGGTTGTCCTCAAATGTCCCGATCCCGCCGCCAGCGTCTCTAACCCTCACATGAAACGCGTAATGGCCCTGAGATGTGAAATTGAGGTGAGCCGTGGTGTCAGACGTCCAGGGGCTCCAGGCCGGCGATCTTTGATCTGTATAACCGCTCAGGTACCGCAGACCTTCTCCCATCTGTATCCACCCTTCCAGGTAGTAAGAGTACTCAAGCGGCGGCGATCCGCCACCACCGCTCCAGGCGTATTGCGCGGTGCCATCGCTAACGCTGGCCTGAGGGGGAGCAGCGGTCATGGTTACGGTGGGGGAGGTTGGGTTGGCCAAACGTGCGGCCACGTCGCTCCTTAACTGAGGCAAGAGGGCGTAAACGTTTCCGCCAGGGCATGTCGTACCGAAGACATCCCGATGGCCGACCAGATTCGGGAGGTTGCGATGCCAGATATCGTCACTACGGAGAAAGTCCGAATCGGCCTGAGGATCGATGCCGTGCCGCTGGCACTCCCAGGTCAGGACTTCCGTCAACCGTGATATCATCGCGGCCGTCGGACTGGCCCCAGAGCATTCCCCGGGGGAGCAAAAGGTCCCCAGCAGGGCTACGCCGCTACTGCCGTAATTGTAGCTGGAAGCGTGTCCGGCAACGATGTCCTCGCTGAGGATCTCGCGGCCGGCCGGCCCGTCGAAGCCGGGCCCATCACGGCCGCGGCGGCCCTCGTAAGAGTTGCCGAACCTATCGATGAGGCAATTGTATCCGATGTCCCCCCAGCCCAACGTCTGGGCATGGTACGTATAAATCGCTCTCACCAGCGCCTTTGCCTCGTCAACGGATGCGTACGAGTTGGAGGTGACGGTGTGGTGCACTACGAGCTTCTTGGTGGGTACATGGGCGCGCGGCCATACTTCCTCGCCACCGGCGAAGCGCAGGCTTTCATCGGCGCCCCAGTTCTCTCGGCTGAAGGTTATCGGCTTTGGGAAGGTCGCGGCTGGTAGGACTCCGGTCCCGTGACGCGGCCCGGCCTCGGCGGCGAACGCCTTGTTCGTGACTTCGCGGTCGCCCGGGCTGCACGCCATGTCCAGTTCGGGTCCGTCGTAAGGGTTCAATAGCACGAGGCCAACGCCATCGAGGCGAGGCTCCTTCTTGGAGCCTCGCAATTCACCAAGGAACTGGACGTAGCTGGCACGTTCGCCCGAGATGAGGCTTCCATAAGCGTCATATTCGGCCAAAGGGCCCGGGGGCATCTCGACCTGGACGGCTGCCCAAGGACCCCAGTTCCGGCCGTCCGCCGAGGTACGCGTCCAGAAACTGACCTTGGTGCCATCGGGATATGCACCGGACCAGAACAGGCCTACGCAGTGAAACGGGAGATCCGATTTGAGGGCGGGCGAAAGGTAATAACCGGCGGTGCGCCCCCGCGCCAGATTCACGCCGCCCCGGCTGACAGTCAGACCGGGGTGTTTGCCCGCCAACAGCTCTGCGGGGCCCAGGCGGATCTCTTTGGTCAGCACGCGCCGTGGCGCGCTTGGTTTGGTATTGCTCTTGACGCCCGGCAGCTTGATGCCGGAGCCAAGTGCCACGCCAGACAGCGCCACCCCGGCAGACACCTGGAGGAACTTGCGTCGGTCAATCTTCCTGGGCATACGTGGCTCGTATCGTGGATCCACGGGCGACAGCTACGGCTTTCATATGCTTAGAACGAGACACAGTTCGCCGCTGCCGGTGCAGATGGCTGCGGACGGGACGGGCTTCGCATCGGGATTCGGCAAGGCCAGCCTTTCTAGTGGCCAACTACGGGGATGTCGCCGGCTACGCCCCATTCTATTCGGGGCTTTCCGAGCACATACCAGCCACCGTTGGAGGGACGCCACACGGCCACGTCCGTCGTCCCGCTGCCCTCATAGTCGCCAGGAACCGGCACGTCACCCGCCAGACCCCAGTCCACTCTGGGCCTTCCCAGCACGTACCAGGTGCCGGTGGAGGGACGCCAGACGGCGATGTCCGTCTTGCCATCGCCGTTGTAGTCGCCAGGAACCGGCACGTCACCCGCCAGACCCCAGTCCACTCTGGGCCTTCCCAGCACGTACCAGGTGCCGGTGGAGGGACGCCAGACGGCGATGTCCGTCTTGCCATCGCCGTTGTAGTCGCCAGGAACCGGCACGTCACCCGCCAGACCCCAATCCACTCTGGGCCTTGCCAGCACGTACCAGGTGCCGGTCAAAGGGCGCCAGAGGGCCATGTCCGTCTTGCCATCGCCGTCAAAGTCCCCGGGGGTGGGGATGTCCCCCGCCACACCCCAGTCTACTCGCGGTTTTCCCAGCAGATACCAGCCGCCGTTGGCGGGACGCCAGGAACCGAAATCCGTCGTCCCGTCTCCGTCATAGTCTCCCGGGACGGGCACGTCGCCCGCTGCGCCCCACTCCACTCCGGGCCTTCCCAGCACGTACCACGTCCCGTTAGGAGGCCTCCATGTGGCGGGATCGGTCCGGCCGTCGCCGTTATAGTCTCCGGCCGAGTGCCTAATGGCAGGTAATCCCCACTGCACGCTCGGCCTTCCCATCACATACCAGGTTCCGGTGGATGGGCGCCAGGTAGCCAGGTCCGTAGTGGCGTCTCCGTCGTAGTCGCTCGGGACCGGAACGTCGCCCGCTACACCCCAGTCTACCCGGGGCATTTCCAGCACATACCAACCGCCGTTAGAGGGGCGCCACACGGTCTTGTCAGTCGTCCCGTCTCCGTTGTAGTCGCCCGGAACGGGGGCGTCACCGGCCACGCCCCAGTCAACTCGGGGTTTTCCCAGCACATACCAGATGCCGGTGGAGGGCCGCCATACGGCTATGTCCGTCGTGCCGTCTCCATTGTAGTCGCCCTGAACGGGGATGTCGCCGGCCACGCCCCAGTCCACGCGGGGTTTTCCCAGCACATACCAACCGCCGTTAGAGGGGCGCCATACGGCTATGTCCGTCGTGCCGTCCCCGTTGTAGTCACCCGGGACCGGGATGTCCCCTACCACGCCCCACTCGACGCGCGGGGTTCCCAGCACATACCAGGTGCCGTTAGAGGGCCGCCATACGGCAATGTCGGTCCTGCCATCGCCGTCATAATCGCCTGGGACGGGGATGTCCCCCGACACACCCCATTCCACTTTCGGCTGTCCCAACACATACCAGCCGCCGTTTGTGAAGCGCCAAACCGCGGGGTCGGTCTTTCCGTCTGCGTTGTAGTCGCCCTGAACTGGTACGTCGCCGGAGACCTGCACCGTCACATTGACCGTCTTCGGGGCCCCGGAGGCGAACAGTGACTCTACGGTTATCTGAGCTATGTGAACGCCTGGCGGAAGGGGCTCGGCGTGAACGGTGATTACGAAGGCCTGAGGGCCTAAGTCGCTGCCCAGAGAGACGCCTTGCATCCGTGAAACCTTTAGCCAGGAGGTCGAAGAGGAGACGCGCCAAGAGAGCGGGCCAGTACCCGTGTTCGATATGGTCAGTGAGGCCGACGAGCTGGGTGTGCCGGGAAACGCGACGACCTTGACAGCGCCCGGCACGACGGACAGGGAGGGGTCACCGATGACCTGACTTCGATTGAGGCTGGAATCCGTGGGATCCGTGTGGGAGGGATTCGGCGTCAGCAGGTCCATGCTCGCGCAAGTGCCGTTACCAGAGCAAGCTACCCAGTTAGCCAGGCTGAGCGCCGGGTCAGACAGGCTTGGCAGGTGCACCTCCAACGAGGCCCACAGCGCCTCCCCATCCACCACCGGGGGATTCGCCATGCAGCCGAGCACCAACTCCTGGTACGGATAGCTTGCTCGCGGCTGCGTTCCGTCGCAGCGGTAGGGAGCGCGCGGCAGGGGAAAAGCGGGGTTCAGGGGATGGTTCTTGAAGCTGAAGCCGTTATAGCTCCAGAGAGCGTAGTACCAGTCCTCGACCACCCTCGGGTTGCGGCTGCCCACGATGGGCCGATACTCCGGCGCCGCGTTCCACTTCTCCGCCAGGATGCGGGCCCCACCGGCGATGTTGAACGCATAGTGACCGCCGATCGCCGCCTGCCCCGCGGTGGGCACTCCGGTGACGTTCTGCATCCCGGTCGTCACCTGCATCAGCCCGTAGCCGCAGTCGTGCGATACCAGCACGGGGCCGACGCTTCCGTACGGGACGGACTGGGCCGCCTGCGCCCACGAGCTCTCGATCCAGGCGATCGCCTTCAGCATCGTCGGCGGGATGTAGGGCGTCGTCAGTTGCCCGGACCCGGCAGACCGGCCCCCGGTCTCCAGGCGGGGCAGGGCGAATTCCCCGATATCCGGGAACAGCCGGTTCAGCCCCGCCAGGGCAAAGGTCCGGTTGTAGGTGTTCCGCCAGTCCGCCGATTCGTACGTCTGGAGATTGAATGGCCCGCGGGGGCTGCCGGTGTTGCCGCACAGGTGCGATGCCCGCGCCGGCGGCGGGGCAGCCGCGTACAGGAACACGGCGATGAGAGCGAGGGCGAGCGTGATTGCCGCCCCAACGCCTACTCTGTTCACGTCCTGCCTCCGGCTCCCATAAGCAATATTGTATAACGCACAACAGACCCCAGCCGATAACATGGACGCCCCTCGGTGCGCGTTTGTGACGGGTGGCCCTCAGGAGAAGCGTGCGGCACCCCGCGCGCTCCCTGCAGAGACGAAAGAGCCCCGCGGAGGGGGCTCTTGAACGTACCGGAGTCTAGGCGCGGACCCGGGGAGTGTGCATCGCGCCGTTTGTGATCGGCTCGTCGATGTACAGGTCCCCGTTGCGGATCTTGAGGTTGAACCCGCAGTTGGGGTTCGTGCAGGCCCAGGCCTTGAAGTAGATGGACGCGCCCTGGCTGCCGAAGTCCGAAAGGGGCACGAGGTCGCCCACGTCGCACTTCTGACACTTGGGGAAATTCATCGCCATAACCACTTTACCCCTCCCGCCTTGAGCTTTCTGGACTCGGAGTATAGCAGAGGGATTCCGCACCGACAAGGGTAATTCTGGATAAGCCGGGCGACTTCTCGGAGATTGCTGCGCAGCGGGCCGGAGACCTCAGGAGGGGGCCCGCGCCGCCTTACTTGGCCGTTTCTCCACCCGCTGCGCTGATATCGGGGACAATTCGGTCCAGCCAACGCGGGAACCACCAGTTCGCTTTCCCCATGAGCTGCATGACGGAGGGAACGAGCACGAGCCTGACGATTGTAGCGTCGATGAAGATCGCAGTGGCGAGGCCGATTCCGAACTCCTTCACAATCCTCTGATCGCTCAGGGCGAACGCCAGGAAGACGGCGATCATTATGGCCGCAGCGGCCGAGATCACGCGCGTCGTGACGGAAAGGCCCCTGGCCACCGACTCGGCGTTGTCGCCCGTGCGCAGGTACTCCTCCCTGATGCGGCTCACCAGAAAGACCTCATAGTCCATCGAGAGCCCGAACAATACAGCGAAGAGCATCATGGGCATGAACGACTCGATTGGCCCTTGCCGGTGAACTCCCACGACGTCTCCCAGCCAGCCCCACTGGAAGATGGCGACAAGCACGCCGAACGAGGCGCCTATCGACAGCAGGTTCATGATCGCGGCCTTCAGGGGAACGACCACGGAGCGGAAGATGGCCATGAGCAGAAGGAAGCTGACGCCAATCACCCCCGCCATGAAGAACGGTAGCCGCGAGCCCATCCGCTGTCCCAGGTCCACGTAGAGGGCGGTCGGGCCCCCAACGTAGGGCTCGATCCCGGTACCGGAGAATCTCCCGCGAAGGTCGTCGCGTAGATTGTAGACGAGGTCCTTCGTTTGCTCCTCCTGCGGCGCTGTCCCCGGGACGACCCTGATGATCGCCGCCGTACGGTCCTGGTTGAACGACGCTGGCGAGACCAGGGCAACGTTCTCCATCTTCGCCAACGCCGCGGGCAGTTGATCGATCGCTGCCGTCTCTCCTTCGTCTATGCTGAACCCCAGCAGAATGGGGCCGTTGAACCCCGGCCCAAAGCCGCGCGCCAGAAGGTCATAAGCCCGACGCGAGCTGAAGGACTGTGGACTGTTCCCCGCATCCGAACTGCCGAGCCGCATGTCCAGTGCTGGCAGCGCCAGTACGAGGAGCACGGCCAGCGTCAGAACGAACCACAGCAGCGGGAAGCGCTGGATCCCGCGGCTCAACCGGTAGCCAAACCCCGATTCACTCTCGTGGGCGGGCGCGTGCAGCCCGGGCAGGCGCCAGCGATCAACGCTATTGCCAGCGATCGACAGAATGGCCGGCAGGACGAGCAAGGCAACCATGACGGCCAGCGCCACGACAAGCGAAGTTGCCGTCCCAACGTAACCCACGGCCGGAATCCCGGCGGCCCACAGGCCGAGCAGGGCAACCACGACGGTGGAGCCCGCAAACAGGACTGACCGGCCGGCGGTGTTCATCGCTACCAAAATGGCGTGTTCGAGAGATGAGCCCGTCCCCTTCGCCTCGCGAAAGCGGGTCACGACGAGCAGGGCATAATCGATGCCCACGCCGATACCGACCATCGCGGAGAACTGCGGCGTGAAGGACGGCATCTTGAAGAAGTTTGCGCCCACCCCGACCAGGAAGAAACTGGAGACGAGGCCGAGCAGCGCGGTGGCGATGGGCAGGCCCATCGCCACGACGGAACCGAAGGCAAGGAGCAGGATGACCACCGCCGCCGTGATGCCGACGATCTCAGCGCTGCCGGGAGGCTCCATCTCGGCCCGTCTGAGGAGCGTCCCTCCCACTTCCACCTGCAGCTCGTCGGAGGACGCCTGTTTCCGCCAGTCCAGGAGCTTGCGAACCGTCGCCACCTCTATGTCCAGAGCGGATTCCGAGTACTGGACATCGATTATGGCAATCTTGCCATCTTTCGAGATGCGCCCTTCGGAATCATAAGGGGAGCTGACTTGAGCAACGCCGGGCAGCCGCCGAATCTCGTCGGCAAACGACCCGATTCGCTCCCGAACGGCGGGATCCTCAATTCCCCCATCTGTGGCAACGACGACCGACGCGCTGTCCCCGGCGCTCGCAGGGAAGCGTTCCTCTAGAAGATCGAATAACCTCTGGGACTCCGCTCCGGGGATGGAGAATGCGTCTCCGTAGGTGCCGCGGGCAATGCCGTACAGCACACCGAGCCCGACAAGTACGGTGAGAGCGGCGCCGACCACGAACCAGCGGTGCCGAAAGGCGAACCGCGGCCAGCGTTCGAAAAGGAGCGAGCGAGACATCATCACCCGCGAACACTATGAACCGGAATTCCGCTTCAGTCAACGCGGGAACGTGCTATCCTAGTGTCCATGAGCAATCGTCTTGCCCCAACAGGGCCAAAAGCGGCGCGGTCAGATGCCCTGGCCAATCGTGACCGTATTCTAGAGGCTGCCCGCGATGTGTTCGCGCGCCGAGGGTTGGGCGCCGAAATGAAGGAGATAGCGGAGCGCGCCGGCGTCGGCGTAGGGACGCTGTACCGACACTTCGAGGGGCGGGATGCGCTGTTATCAGCCCTCCTGCAGTTGACGAAGGAGCACCTGCTCCAACAGCTTCGGACGGCGGTGGAGAGAGACGATCCGCGGGAGGCACTCCGGGCGATGATCGGGGCCGGAACGGAAGTGTGCGAGCAATTCGGCGCCCTCACGGAGGCTATGCTTGCCGGTCAACTGAATGAGCTGCACGGCGGTCACGCCGAGTTCACGGAGCTGTTCGCAAATCTGTTGCAGCGTGGAATTCGAGAGGGAGTCTTTCGTTCCGACGTTGACGTGCCCGCCGTGGTTGCGATAGTAGAGTCCGTGTTCACTTCCGGTACGCTTTTAAGATTCGCAGCCGATCGATCCTATCGCGGGGCTGCAGACGCGATTGCCGATTTCATTCTGGTGGCTATCGCGCAGACAACCCGCGGTACAGACGATAACTGAGCGCGTTCGCTCAGGCCGCAGCTATCTGACGCACAGCCCCTCCACCCTGAGGAGTGGCCGCGTGTCCGCCGTCAGGGCAGTGCCGTGCTCAGGCCACCCCCGCGCCCTTGCGCGCCTCCCAAGCGTCCTGCGCCTTTAGCGCCCGCCGGATGCTCTGCCCCATGGCGTAGCGCAACGGCTCCGGCGGCAGAGGGATCACGCCGCGGTTCACGAAGAACAGCTCCGTCAACTCCGTCTCGCGCTCAAGCACCAGGTCGCGCATGATCTGCCCCGCCATGTTCATCATCGCCACGCCGTGCCCGACGCAGCCCAGCGCGTACGCCGCCCGCTTGTCGCTGCCCAGGTAGCCCATCGCCGGGAAGAAGTCGATCGGCACGGACACCGGGCCGCCCCATCGATGCTCAATCGCCACGTCGGAGAGCGCGGGGAACGTCTGGCGGAAATCGCGCTCCAGGCGGCGGAACGTGCGCGGGCTGCTATCGCGGTCCAGCGCCCCGCCAAAGTGGACCAGCGCGTCCGACCCGCCGAACAGGATGCGGTTGTCCGCGGTCAGCCGGTAGTAGTGGATCATGTTGCGCCCGTCCTCGATCCCCTGGCGGGCGCTCCAGCCGATGCGGCCCATCTGCTCTTCAGAGAGCGGCTCCGTGAGGACGATATAGGTGTAGACGGGGAACTGCTTGTTCCGTAGCTGTGGGAAGCGTCCCGAGAAGGCGTTGGTGGCGAACACCACCTTCTCCGCCTCCACCAGCCCCTGCGGCGTGTCCAGGTGCGGCGTGTGCCGCAGGTGCGCCGCCTCCACCGGCGTCCGCTCGTACACCTCCACGCCGTGCTCCAGGGCGACGCGCTTCAGGCCGCGGACGTACTTGGCGGGGTTGATGAGCGCGCACTGCTCCTCCCAGCGGGCGCCCAGGTACGTCGGCGAGTGCACCTCCGACTGCATCATGTGGGCGTCCAGCCACTTCAGCCCCTCGATGCCCAGCTTCTCCGCCAGCTCGATCTCTTCCTGCAGCCGCTTCGCCTGGGCGGGGTTGAGGGCGACCGTGAGCAGCCCCGGCTTCTCGTAGTCGCAGTCGATGCTGTGAGCGTCGACCATCTGGCCGATGTGGTCAACGGCGCGGTGGGCGAAGTCGTGGGCCTGCTTCGCCTTCTCCTTGCCAAAGCGCAGGTTCGTGATCGAAAGGGTGAAACCCATGAGCGTCATCGCGAAGCCGGCGTTGCGGCCGCTGGCGCCGTAGCCCACGACCTTGTCCTCCAGCACCGCCACCCGCAGCGACGGTTCGGCCCGCTTCAGGTAGTAAGCCGTCGAAAGGCCGCAGAAGCCCCCGCCCACGATCGCGACATCGACCTTGGTGGAGCCCGCCAGGGCGGGGCTCTCCTCGTAAGGGGACGAACCGAGCCAGTACGATTTCTCCTCGTAGTCGGCCATGGGGCGCTTCCGTTTCTGGAGGCGGGCGCCTCCGCTGCTAGCCTCCGTCCGATGAGCGGCCGCCGTGCTTCAGCAGCCAGTACTCCAGGCTGTCCGCCAGGGCCAGCCAGGACGCCTCGATTATATCCGTGGACGAGCCCACCGTGGTCCAGACACGCTCCCCATCCGTGGACTCGATCAGCACGCGCACGTCAGCGCCCGTGCCGGCCGCCGAGTCGATGATCCGCACCTTGTAGTCGACAAGCTTGATCACGCCGATGCTGGGGTAATGCTGAATCAGCGCCTTCCGCACCGCGGCGTCTAGCGCGTTCACGGGCCCGTTCCCCTCGGCGGCGGTGTGGTACACCTGGTCGCCCACGCTGATCTTCACCATCGCCTCGGACAGCATCTCGCGGCCGCTGGCGCCGGGCCTGTGGTGGCGCCGCTCCACGACCATGAAGTCGACAAGCTCGAAGGGCAACTCGTACCCCGGCCGGCTCCGCCGCACCAGCAGCTCGAACGACGCCTCCGCGCCCTCGTACTGGTAGCCGCGGCTCTCCATCAGCTTCACCTGCTCCAGCAGCCGCTTCGCCTCGTCGCCCTCCAGTGGGATGTCGATCCCCTGCTCCTGCATCTTCGCCAGGATGTTGCGCCGTCCCGCCAGCTCCGAGACCAGGATGCGGGTGTCGTTCCCCACAAGCGCCGGGTCCACGTGCTGGTACGACCAGCCTTCCTTGACCACGGCGGCGACGTGCAGCCCCGCCTTGTGCGCGAAGGCGGCCGAGCCCACGTAGGGCTGGCGCGGGCTGGGCGGCAGGTTCGCGATCTCGCTCACGTAGCGCGAGGTCTCCGTCAGGTGAGAGAGCTGATCGTCGGAGATGACGTCGAGGCCCATCTTCAGCTTGAGATCGGCGATGATGCTGAACATGTTGGCGTTGCCGCACATGTCGCCGTAGCCGTTCGCCGCCGCCTGGACGTGCGTCGCCCCCGCCTCCACCGCCGCCAGGCTGCTCGCCACCGCCACGTCCGCGCCGTTGTGCGTGTGTATCCCCACCGGACAGTCGACCTCATCCACCACCAGGCGCACCACCTCCGCGACCGTGGACGTGATCGTCCCTCCGTTCGTATCGCACAGCACGACGCATTCGGCGCCGGCGCCGGCGGCCGTCTTCAGGCACTGCAGCGCGTACTCCCTGTCCGAGGCGAATCCATCGAAGAAGTGCTCCGCGTCGAAGAACACGCGTAGCCCCTGCGACTTCAGATAGCGGATGGAGTCCGCGATCATCGCCAGGTTCTCCTCGGTCGTCGTCTCCAGGATGCGCGTGACGTGCCGGTCGTGCGCCTTGCCGACGATCGTGACGACCGGCGTGCCGGCATCCACCAGCGCCCGCAGGTTCAGGTCCGACTCCGCCTTGGAGCCCGCCCGGCGCGTTGACCCGAAGGCGGCGAGCCGTGCGTTCCGCAGCACCAGCGCCCGCGCCCGCGCGAAGAACTCCTCGTCCTTCGGATTGGAGCCAGGCCAGCCGCCCTCGATGTAGTGGACCCCCAGCTCGTCCAGCTTGCGGGCGATCTTCAGCTTATCCTCGACGGACAGTGATATGCCCTCCATCTGGGTGCCGTCGCGGAGGGTCGTGTCGTACAGCTCGATGCGGGAAGCCATGGCGAGGCTAGTGTAGCCCAAACGGTGGAAGTGAGAAAGCTGGCCGCGCCGGGCACCGGTATGACGGCGTAACGGTAGCGCTAAATCCCACGTCCTACAACGTGGGGCCAATATCATTCCCCCAAGGGGGCAATATCATGACACGCGAAAAAAGCTCGGCGCTCTCCCGCCCCGCAGGGCGGCGCTTCACGCTATTTCTGCTGGCCGCGGTGGCCCTGGCGCTGCTGGCGGCGCTGGCGCTGCCCGCCATCACCGCCCGCTCGGCGCCGCTCACCTTTACGGTGAACCAGACTGGCGATAATGTGGACCCCGAAACCGGCGACCTGAAGTGCGACATC
>Ga0214473_10001388_pt1 | contig 32161 bp, 24 predicted proteins | sample RVTome_7_FD_203509 | JGI IMG/M metagenome (GOLD analysis project Ga0214473, IMG submission 203509) | Soil microbial communities from uranium-contaminated site in the Upper Colorado River Basin, Wyoming, United States - RVT98D197 | ecosystem: Environmental > Terrestrial > Soil > Contaminated >...
GACGGATTCGGCGGCGAGGCTTTCAGCACCAAGACCTTAGAGTTTATGACCCTCGGGGTTCCCGTCATCGTTTCCCGCACCCAAATCGACGAATTCTATTTCGACGACTCGATCGTCAGATTCTTTGCGCCGGGCAACGTTGACGACCTGGCCGCAGCAATGCTCGCCTTAATTGAAAATAGGACTATAAGAGAGAGGCTCTCGGCTAACGGTCTAACATTCGCGAAGAAGAATCGCTGGGATACGAAGCAACATCTCTATCTGGATTTGGTCGATAGGCTCTGCGGACAAATCCAACGAGAAGGCGAATGTGTTTGACGCCGGGGAGAAAACACATTCCGATGAAGCCGGCATGAATCACTTGAGCAGATCTCGCCCGGATGCCTCTCAACTTGCCTCCCGAACCCCGAGCGTTTCCATGTTCCGCTTGGACAGATGTTTGACTCTCCATTTCTTCCAGCGGGTCCTTAACGGGGCTCGGTCCCCATCAGAGGCATCGATTCCGATCTTGATGTATCACAGCATCTCGGATGATCCTGAGCCCGGTATTCCAGGCTACTATCGCGTCTCTACATCTCCTTCCCGGTTTCGCGAGCAAATGCACTGGCTGAAGGAGCAAGGCTATGATGCCGTTGGTATTCCTGAGGCCCTCCGTCGGCTTGAGGCACAGGCGTCTGACGCTGCACGCTCTGTTGTACTGACATTCGATGACGGGTTTCATGATTTCTTGAGGCACGCGTGGCCTGTTTTGCGGGACTGTGGACAAACAGCGACAGTGTTTCTGCCAACCGCGTTCATCGGCGCGATCCGGAAATCATTCAAAGGACGGGAGTGCCTCACTTGGTCGGAGGTCCGCGATCTGCACAGGGATGGCGTATCCTTCGGCTCGCACACAGTGACACACCCTAAGCTATATGATTTGGAATGGAAGGATATCCAGCGTGAGTTGCTGGACTCTCGAGTGCGGATTGAAGATGAAGTGCAGGTACCGGCAATCTGTTTTGCCTATCCGTACGCGTACCCGCAGGAAGATCGGGAATTCGTTCACCGTTTCGAACAGGAGCTTGTCAATCAGGGGTACCGCGCCGCAGTTACCAGCGTCATCGGCCGCGCAGGATTCAGAAGCAATCCGCTGCGCCTGGAACGACTCCCCGTCAATGATGGTGACGATGAGCAATTCTTCAAGGCGAAGCTCGCTGGGGCTTATGACTGGATGGCTGACGCTCAGGCGGTTGTAAGACGCATGAAGGCAAGTTTCCACAGTATCCGCCCGGCCTACGCGTGATGGGGCCCACACCATAGTGAACACATCTTCTAGGGCGACATCCCCGCGCTATATCATTATTTCTCCTGCCAAGGATGAGGAAGCTTACGTCGAATGTACCCTGCGATCCGTTACGAGCCAAAGCTTGAAACCGGCGTTGTGGGTGATTGTGGATGACGGATCCAAGGACAGCACGGCTGAGATAGTTAGCCGATACATTGACCCGCATCCGCTTCTCCGACTGGTACGCAACCCTAACACGGGTATTCGTCAAACGGGGTCGGCTGTCATCCGGGCCTTCAATTGTGGCTACGAATCCATAGGTGACACGGACTATGACTTCATCGTAAAACTTGACTGCGACTTGAGTTTCGAACCGGATTATTTCGCGAAACTACTCGGCCGGTTCAATGGAAACGACCGGCTCGGGATCGCCTCAGGTGTCTACCTTGAAATGGACGGGCGCGGGGTATGGAAAGAAGTAGAAATGCCGCCTTATCATGCCGCCGGCGCCTGCAAGGTGATTCGCCGTGAGTGCTTCGAGCAAATCGGCGGCTTCGTAGTCGCAGCCGGTTGGGATACGGTGGACGAGATTCGGGCCATGACCCGGGGATGGGAGACTGGCCACTTTAGAGACTTGCAGATGAAGCACCATAAAGTCGAGGGTTCGGGTATCGGCGCGATCCGGACGAGTGTCATGCACGGGGAAATCTATTACCTGACTGGCGGCAGCAAGCTTTTCCTCTTGCTAAAAGTGCTTCACCGAATGGGGACGAAACCTTATCTGGTTGGCGCGTTGGCGCTGTTTCGGGGATATCTCAAGGCCATGTGGGGACGAGAGACGCCTCTGGTGACCAAGACAGAGGCCCGGTGTTATAGATCTTTGTTACACGCCCGCCTGATGAACCAAGTGAAAACCCCACTCCCGCGGAACTGAACCGCCTCTTGCCTGGTGAGTGTGATGTGCGGAATTTGCGGAATATTTGATCGATCCGGCAAGTCGATCGATCCCGAACTCTTGGACAGAATGACCGCCATCATCCGGCACCGCGGGCCGGATGGAGAAGGCCGGTTAGTGGACGGTCAGGTCGGTCTTGGGCACCGGCGACTCAGCATCATTGATGTGCAGGGCGGTGCCCAGCCTATCGGTAACGAAGATGGGACCCTCCAGATCGTTTTCAATGGGGAAATCTACAACTTCGTCGAGCTGCGCAAGGAACTGGAGGCGGGCGGCCACCGGTTCAAGACACGGTCGGACACTGAGGTCATCATCCACGCCTATGAGCAATGGGGCAGGGATTGCGTCTGCCGCTTTAACGGCATGTTTGCATTCGCCTTGTGGGACTCGCGACGACGCGAAGTTTTCCTCGCCCGCGACCATCTCGGCATCAAACCCCTTTACTACATTGATGTGAACGGCCGAGTCCTCTTCGCATCCGAAATCAAGGCGCTGCTCCAGGATCCCGACTGCCCCAGAGAGGTGGACATCGAGGCCCTGGCGGAACTGTTTACGTTCCGCTACGTCCCCTCCCCCAAGACTCTCTTCAAGGGCATCCGCAAGCTGCCGCCGGCGCATAGGATGACGATATCTGCCCGGGGCATCGAGGTCGAGCGGTTCTGGGAATGGGTGCCTCGCCTTCGTGAGAATTACGATGAGACAGAGTTGATCGAGAAGTATCAGGCCCTGCTGGAGGACGCTGTCCGCCTCCAGCTACGAAGTGATGTGCCCCTCGGGCTTTTCCTGAGCTCGGGCATTGATTCCGGTGCCCTGCTTGCCATCATGAGCAAGTATTCCTCCGGGCCGGTCCAGGCGTTCACTATCGGCTTCGAAGGTGGCGAGAAGACCAACGAAGTGGAAGACGCGAAAGCATTGGCGACGATGTTCGGGGCTGATCACCACTTCATGATGGTCGCCCCGGAGGATTACCTCAAATACTACGAAAACTATCTCTGGGACTTGGAGGAGCCGGTCGGCAATGAGACAGCGGCTGCTTTCTACTTTGTCAGCAAAATCACCAGCCAGAAGGTCAAGGTGGCCCTGACAGGACAGGGTGCTGATGAACCTTGGGCGGGGTACCACCGTTACATCGGAGCCAAACTGTCGGCCGTCTACAGCCGAATGCCCAAGATCGTTACATACCCTATCGCCGGTCTCGTCACGCGCATACCGGGGCGTTTCGAGCGCCTGAAGCGCGGCGCGCTTTCCCTTGCCGAACCGGACATGCTGACGCGGTTTGCCAAGGTCTACTCGTTTTTCAGCCAAGACATGAAACGGCAGTTGTTCAAGGGGCCGATGGCGGCGCAGATAGCCGATGACGCCCACCGGTCGAGACAGGCGCTTTCCCGCCTGCAGAAGGACGTGAATCATCTCGACCCCCTAACACAGATGCTTTACATTGACACGCGAGCCAATCTGCCAGACGACCTGCTGATGGTCGCGGACAAGACCTCAATGGCCAACTCGCTTGAAGCGCGGGTCCCCTTCTTGGATTACCGGTTAGTGGAATTCGTCGAAAGCCTCTCGCCCAAGTTGAAGTTGAATGGACTCACCGGAAAGTATCTTCATAAGAAGGCGTTGGAGAAGTGGCTGCCCAAGAATCTCGTCCATCGAAGGAAGAAAGGCTTCGCGAATCCCATTGAACACTGGTTTCGTACCCGGATGCGGCCTTTTGTAGAGGAGTACCTCCTAACCCCAAACGCGGCCGTAGCCCGGTTCTGCGACCAGACCTACATTCGTCGCATGCTGGATCTCGACCGCCTAGGCCGCGAACAGTTCCGGCGGCACATCTATCTGCTGGTATCCTTCGAGATGTGGCACCGGACATTCATTCGAAATTGAAGCCATCCTGTTAGCTGAGCGCCATGGATCTCTCCATCATCATCGTCAACTATAACTCCAAGGACTACCTGCGTCGCTGCATTGACTCGATCGCGGCGAACACCCACGGCATCGAGTACGAGATCATCGTCGTGGACTCTGCCTCATTCGACGGCTGCGGTGAAATGCTGCGGCGGCATCATCCGAAGGTCCGTTTCATCCAGAATGAGCGTAATGTCGGCTTCGCACACTCAAACAATATCGGCGCCGACAGCTCTCAGGGCGACGTACTGCTGTTTCTCAACCCGGACGCAGAAATGCATGAGCCGGCCATCCCAAGGCTCTACAGCAGCTTTCAGGGTCTTTCCAATGTAGGGGCGGCTGGTTGCCGGCTGTTGAACACCGACGGCTCCCTGCAGACGAGTTGCGTCCAGCCCTTTCCAACGGTGTTGAACCAAGTGCTCGATGCCCAGATTCTCCAGCGATGGTTCCCCAGGGTCGGCCTTTGGACGAGCGCGGCGACGTTCGGCAACGGAGCCAAGCCCGTCGAGGTCGAGGCTCTTTCCGGTGCTTGCATGATGATCCGGCGGGGAGTGTTCGACCAAGTGGGCGGGTTCAGCAGAGACTACTTCATGTATGGTGAAGACCTGGATCTGTGTTACAAGACAAGGCAAGCCGGCTTCAGAAACTATTATGTGCCGGAAGCGGTAATCGTTCATCATGGCGGGGGCAGCTCCAAACTGGCCCGCAGCGCCTTTGCCGACGTGATGATGCGCGAATCCGTCAGCCGCTTCCTGGCGAAGTCTCGAGGCAATTGGTACCGGACATGCTACCGTCTGGCATTGATTGCTGCATCGGCAACTCGTCTCTTGTTACTGACCTTGCTGTACCCCGCCTGGCTAATACAAGGCCGGTCCGGCGAATGGACCCAGGTGATTCGGAAATGGACCGCCATCCTGCGCTGGGGAGTCGGTACAGAGAAGTGGACTCAGAAATACGATCAGCTTGAAACGGCCGCCGCCGGCTCAATCGGTTGCAAGGGAAATCCATGTGCGGGATCTGCGGAAAACTGAATTTTGATCGCGCAGAGCCAGTGGACCAGACGCTCCTCCAGCGAATGATGGACGCGCTCCATCATCGCGGGCCGGACGGCAGCGGTGAATACCTCTCCGCCCCGATTGGTCTGGGGCACCGACGGCTGAGCATCATTGATCTCAAGACCGGCGACCAGCCCATGTCCAACGAGGACGGCACGGTCTGGGTCGTCTACAACGGCGAGATTTACAACTTCCCCGAACTGCGGGCTGATCTTCGGCAGCGTGGGCACCAGTTCAAGTCCACCACGGACACCGAGGTCATAGTCCACCTCTACGAGGAGATGGGGGCGGAATGCGTGGCGCAGTTCCGCGGCATGTTCGCCTTTGCCCTCTGGGATGAGCGCAAACAGACCCTGCTGCTGGCCCGCGACCGGGTCGGCATCAAGCCGCTCTATTTTACCAACACCGGCAAGTCGCTCCTGTTCGCCTCCGAGATCAAATCGATCCTCGCCGACCCCTCGGTCGACCGGCGGATCAACCCGCGCGCCATCGACCGGTTTCTCACCTATTATTACCTGCCGGGTAACGAAACCCTATTAGAGGGAATCCATAAGCTTGATCCGGGTCATTACCTCACGGCCAGCAATGGCAAAATCGAGGTGCGGCAATACTGGGACCTGCAGTTTGCAGGTTCGTCCCGTGAGATAGGCTTTGGAGATGCGGTCAACGAGCTGCGTTCGCTGCTCCGCCGTACCGTCAAGGATCACATGATCAGCGACGTGCCGGTGGGCGTTCTGCTGAGCGGCGGTGTGGACTCGACCGGCGTATTGCGCTACGCCGTGGAGCAGACCGACAAACCCATCCACACCTTCACCATCGGTTTTTCCGGAGCGGACTTCATCGACGAACGGCCTTACGCCAGGTTAGCGGCGGAACGCTACGGCACAGTACACCATGAGATCACGATGACCGCAGAGGACTTTCGTGATTTCCTTCCGAAGTATGCCTGGCACATGGAAGAGCCGGTCTGCGAGCCGCCGGCGGTCGCGCTCTACTACGTGTCGCGGCTGGCTCGCGAATCGTCGGTCAAAGTGTTGCTGTCAGGGGAAGGCGGGGACGAGGCGTTCGGCGGCTATCAGAACTACCGGAACCTGCTCCTGCTGGAGAACTTGAAATCAGCCTTCGGGCCTGCAAGGGGATTGCTTCGGTTCGGACTGAAGGCATTGGGACAAGCCGGATGGAAGCGTGTCGGGCGGTACGGCAGCCTCGTCGATTCGCCGCTCTCGCAATATTACCTGAGCCGCACCGCAACGCCCGACACACCCTTCAACCGTCTAAAGTGTAGCCTGTACACCAGCGACTTTGCTGACGCGCTCGACGGGAGGTCAGCCGACACTCCCACGCGCGTTTTGTTCGAGCGCCTTGATGGCCAATCCACCCTGAATCGCATGCTTTATGTGGATACCAAGACCTGGCTTCCCGACGACTTGCTCATTAAAGCCGACAAGATGACCATGGCGACCTCTGTCGAACTTCGCGTGCCGCTGCTCGACTTCCGGGTGCTGGAGTTTGCAGCTTCGCTGCCCGAAAACTTCAAGGTATCGGGGTGGTCAACAAAACGCATCCTGAAGGCGGCTTTGGAGGGATCGGTTCCGCAGGAAATTCTAACGCGCAAGAAAACCGGTTTCCCGGTTCCCTACGAGCGATGGTTGCAAGGGGCGTTGAGAGAGTTTCTCTTCGACACACTCTTGGGTCAATCGAGTCGTTTGAACTCGTACTTCCGCCATGACATGCTTTGCGAACTTCTCCAAGCAAACGAACGGAGCGGAGGTTCGTCTCAGGAAGTATTCAGCCTACTCGTCCTTGAACTATGTTGCCGACAATTCGCCCATAACGGCGCAGTCAATTGAGCAGACAGTGATCCCTTCGAAGGATCACCGATACAATACCTTCCCACGCATTATGGCTCACGCTGACACCCAAAAATCGGCCACTTCTGACCACCAGATGACGGTCGGTCTCTTGGGCGCTTCATTCGCGACGCGCAATTCCGGCGTCGCCGCTCTGGCCTGCGGGACGGTAGCTTCCATTCTCCATTCCCATCCCAGCGCACGTCTTATTCTCCTCGACTATGCAAAAGAACCGGCCACATACGAGGTTGCGCATCCGGGTGGCGTCGCCACTGTGGAGCTTATCAACATTCGTTTCTCGAAGCGATTCTACCTCCGAAACAATATTGCACGCCTCATTGTACTTGCCCTCTGCCTCAGACTTTTACCCTCGTGTGAATGGCGAAGGCGACTTTACCGGCGAAATCGTGTCCTCAAGGCCATCCACGAGGCAGAGATCATCGGTTCGATCGCTGGGGGAGACAGCTTCAGCGACCTGTACGGGATCGGACGGCTAATTTATGTGGCACTGCCCCAGATTCTCGTTCTGCTACTGGGCAAGCCCCTCGTCCTTTTGCCGCAAACGCTCGGCCCGTTCAAGGGCGCGTTAGCAAAGAGGATTGCCCGGTACATCCTCAAGCGATCCCATATGATTTATTCCCGCGACAACGAGAGTTCATCGGCCGTAAACGGACTTCTCGGCGGCAATCACCGAAGGTTGAAGTTCTGTTACGATATGGGTTTCGTCCTCGAGCCTTGCATCCGGGAAGAACGAATACCCCACTGGCTTGCAGAACAACAGGGTGGCCCCTCGCTAGTGGGGTTGAACATTAGCGGGCTGCTTTACATGGGCGGCTACACGAAAGACAACATGTTTGGACTCAAGACCGACTACCGTCGCCTCATCCATGACCTCATCAACTATTTTGTCGAAAAGCAAAACGCTCGCGTCATGCTCGTGCCCCATGTCTTCGGACCTGCTGAAGACGGCGAGAGCGACGTGATCGCATGCCGCGCAATCTATCGCGCGACCGACCCTGGCGTGCGGGCGCACGTGCATCTTCTGGAGGAGGAGTACGACCAGCACGAGTTGAAAGCGCTTATCGGGCGATGCGACTTCTTCCTCGGTTCCAGAATGCACGCGTGCATCGCCGCCGTGTCCCAATGCGTTCCCGCTGTGGGACTTGCCTACAGCCAAAAGTTTCACGGCGTGTTTGCCTCGATCGGCATGGATAAATTGGTGATTGACCTCCGCCAGCACACCGAACAATCGGTTATCGAACTCGTAGATCGAGGCTATGGACGCCGGTCGGACCTTCGGGCGCAACTCGAGGCCAAGATGCCGACCGTCCGCGCATCAGTCTTCGATTTGTTCACCCAGCTATTGCAAGGCGTCCCTTGTCAGGGCAGAAAGGCATCCTCTTAACAAACCCAAGGTATCAGGGCCGGCGAAGGGAGGGTCGCTCGACTGTCTATGTCCCCCGGGCGACGTGGATACCCAGATGTCTGAACTTTCTCGCGCCACTTTCTGGCACGGTGCTCAGGCCGCGTTGCTTGAGCCCTGTGCCGGATTCGCATACGGACCATCGATCCACAGGTGTACATATGTGCCTATCTTGCGCATCCAGCTCCACCGAAAACTTCGAGGGCCACAGGTTGCTATGAATTCTCCCCTTCCCTGCCCTCCGAGCGCTCCCACTGACCTCGTAAGGTATGAATTGTGAATGCGTCGGCTCGTCCGTCCCCACAAGCCTCTCTGCGCTGGCCGGATCTCTATTGCCGGCATGACGTTCGCATTGTGGTTTGCATCCGGCCGAACCGAATTTCCGGGGACCGACCAAGAAAGAAAGAGGAATCACATCCTCTAATAGCTTGATGTTTTGAGTTAGTGTGCGATGGGGCGGAGCTCATCGTACACCCAACGCCCTTGGCAAATGCCCATCCGTATCGAGTGAAAGCCGATATGGAGTTACGGAATGAAGTACTTCGAGTTCGGGGAAAGCGCTTCCTTTGCTGAGGCCTGAGTAACGGTCGGCAACGTCCCGCCGCCTCTGGGAGGCGTGACGTGACGATCACCGTGGTCCCGTAACTCGGAATTTATGGAGGTAGTTCCGTGAAGCGATTTCGCGGCCTCCTCGCCTCCTGCGCCCTCGGGGCGATCCTGGGCCTTGTCTTCCTTGCCTCCGCTCAGGCCGCCATTGTCCATGCCGGCCCAACCGCGACCGGCAACGGCAGCGGGTCCGACTGGAACAACATCGCCAACTTCAATACGCTCTCGCTCGTGCGGGGGAATACCTATTACCTTCAGGATGGCACCTATGCAGGAAAGACCCTGAGTACCGCTGTCAGCGGCTCCACGCTCATTACGGTCAAGAAGGCCATCGGCTCCGACCACGGGACGGATACCGGATGGATCAGCGCCTATGGCGATGGGCAGGCGACCTTCAATGGCACGCTGACCCTTACGACCGATTATTGGGTGCTCGACGGCCAGACGCGCAACGCGAGCAACTGGGCCGATGGAAACAGCTATGGATATCGGGCTACCGATGTCTATACCAGTGCCCCATCTCAAGGTGGCTCGTGTGCCAGCAACATCACCGTCCGGTATATGAACTTAGGAGGGGCCGAGGGAACCACTTACACGGGCAGCGAGCCGGGAACAGCGATCTACAATGGGGGGTTCTTCGATACTTGCACGTCATGGACCATTGAATACAACTACCTGCACAACATTGGTAGTTTTACGCTCATCCAGTTTGCGGGCACGAACGGCGCGACTGTGCAGTACAACCATTTCCGGAATTCCTGGGGGAAAGAGGCGATTCGCGGCCAAGGCGTCTCGAAGAACCTCATCATCCGGTGGAACCAGTTCTACAACGCCTGCGGGTACACGGGCCTGCCCGGTGAGGGCTGCACGGCAGAAATTGCCATTTGGGGTAGCGACTCGCCGGGAGACCACGACAACAACGAAATCTACGGCAATTGGTTCATGCTTACCCGTGATTCGAATAGCGGGGGCACAATCGTTGTCGGAGGCAATGGCGGGAGTTGGTTCGGTGTACCGGCCAACAACACCAAGATATACAACAACACCATTGCGGGACATTCTGGGGGGAATCAGGCGGGGTACATCCTCGTCAACGGCGGCTCGGGGAACATCTGCCGCAACACCCTTTGGTACGATACGCCAGTCGCATCCGCCTCGTGCAATACGACCTCGAACAACGTCGATGCCACATCCGATCCCTTCACATCCTACGCGGGTGCCAATCTGCACCTCGCCGGAGCCACCGCCGCCGGATTCAGCTTGAGTAGCCCGTACAATGTGGACATGGACGGGAACACGCGCGGGGCCGATGGCACTTGGGACTTGGGGGCGTATGAACGCAACACGGGCGGGACCCGACCTTCCGCGCCGACGCTCCGCATCGTCCCATAGAGAGCGGCAGGTGCCTGAACTCGTTGCGCGTCATCAAATCATCCTGACGACCAAACATGGACGTCTTCGGACCGGGTGCATCACCATTCAGCCCCATACGGCAACGGCCACTTTACCCCTTGCGCGACGACTGCGACCATGGTTCCTCTGTAGCTTCTTTACCTCCTGCACGCTTGCTGTGTTTCTCACGGCAATCTCTACAGCTTCCGCCGCCAATGTGTATATCCGTTCTCAAGCGACGGGCGCGAATAACGGTACGGACTGGATCAATGCCTACACGTCCATTCCGTCGCCAATGATCCGTGGCAATACATACTATCTCGCGGCTGGAACATACGGTAGTTACACCTTCAGCGTTCCAATATCCGGCTCGACGCTCATTACACTGAAAAAAGCCACCGCGGCGGACCACGGCACGCATACGGGATGGTCGAGCACTTACGGGGATGGCCTCGCCACCTTCAGCTCCGCATCCATAACGGTGAATACAGGATACTTTGTGATCGACGGGGCGACCGGCGGCGGCCCAGGGAGTTGGAAGATTGGTCATGGGATCGTCTTCACATCACCGGCCGGAACGAGCATTGAGTACATCAATGTTGCGTCAGGCGTCTCGCATCTAGTCGTACGCCGTGTTCACTTCACTCAGGCCGGCAATACCGAGACTACGACGGCGCGAGCGAACGGAATCTACAACAATAACATCCTGAACAACTCGCTTTTCGAATACAATTATTTCGACAATTTGGGGGGGCTACCATTCTTCCTCCGAAACGGATCGGGGAACATCTTCCAGTACAATTACCTTGGAAATATATGCGGGATGTCCGTTGCTGATCCAAACCAACATTGTGAGGGCATCGTTATCTGGGGTATGACCGATGTCCACTTCCGGTGGAACTACGTGTCTAAATCCCCGTCAAGCGGCGGGTTCGTGAAAAACTCTTTCCTGACGGCGGACGCAATCCGGATATATGGGAACGTCATTGCCAACGGCTTTCCGATTAATTGCAATCACGGCTCATGCACCAAGTGGATAATCTTCAATAATACTTTTCACACGGGTAGTAGCGGCCCGGTCGGTGGAGACGGTACCATGAGTGGCAGTTACTTTTACAACAACATTATGTTCAATTTTTCTTTTATGGCCCCCATGTGGGGGATTCATGACTATAACTGGCTTAGTAGGTCTTCTGGCCTGCGCTGCAGGATGGGGGCTGCCACCCATGAAAATATCTGCTCCGGCTGCTCTGGCGGTTGTGACTCTCTCACAATGACAACGGATCCGTTTGTAAACGCAAGCGGCAGCACACCGGAGGACTTTCGCCTTACCAAGGCGATTCGTGAGCATGACGGGGACAATGTCTGTCAGTTAGATGGTTGCACAGGGGAAAACAAATATAACATTGATGCTTTTGGGCTTATTCGCGGCGCCGATGGCGTCTGGGATCGAGGGGCTTATGAGTACAGCAGCCGGAGACGGCCTTCGCCATCTACACGAGGGCCGATACGACACTGACGCGCATGGCCTATTATTAGGCGTTTCGCCTGGCCGGAGTCTAAGCGACCCTCCGCGCCTAACGCGCGTGGCTTCGTCACGTCTCGCATTCAGAAGAGCTTTGCCTGCTTGGCTGTCAACTCTCCCCCGTGCTGGTGGATTACCCTCCAACCCCCCAACATACTTCCTGGCTGTTCTCGGCGGGGGACTTCTTCGGATCGTACGATTGCTGATGATTGTATTTGCGATTACGCTCTTCCCTCAGTATTCTGTCGCTGCGAACTTCTATGTAAGGGCTGATGCCACTGGCCTTAACAATGGCTCCGATTGGCAGAACGCGTGGACCACACTTCCTACTATACTAAGCAGGAGCAGTGTATACTATGTTGCGGATGGCATATACGGCATTTACGTGTTCGACGATCCGACTAACGGATTTCAATATATCGAGATCAGGAAAGCCACAGCGAGTGACCACGGTACGGATGTCGGATGGGCTTCTGCCTATGGCGATGGCGTTGCGTATTGGGGAGAGTTGTCTTTTCAGACTTCATACTACATCTTCGATGGCGTTAAGGGGTATGGTCGTGATGTCGAAGTATATGGGTTCCAGCAGAATTTCACAGGCAGGTCGTCCCCTGCAAAGGCCCTTGATATTGATGGAGATTTCATCACCATAAGGCACCTTAAGTCATATTGGGATAATAGGGACGATCCTACCGAGGTTCAAAGCCGATGGCTGGAGGCAACGACAGGGTCACCGACCAATGTCACCGTCAGCTACTGCTACATAAAGGAGCTGCCCGGCTTACCTTTTTACTTCATTGCCAGCTCTAATGTTCTGGTGGAATACGTTGTGATGGAGGGTATGCATTCGGACCCGACCTATCACGCAGAGATTGCGTCAATCAGAGGCTTGACCAATCTGACCGTCCGATATTCCTGGTTTATTGACGGGACCGGCACTGGTGGTTGGATGTCAATGGAGGGAAACAACACGGACTGGAAGATATATGGAAATGTTTTTGAGCAAACCCCCAAGGGGATAGGTTACGGTCATGGGACTTTTGCAGACAATATGCAACCTGGAACCGTTACGGGTGGCCTCTTCTACAACAACACTGTTGCAAACCATACGAGTGGCTGGAGGTCTGGCCTTTCCTTTTGGGCGGCTACTTCTCCCCTCGAATCACGTAACAATATCTGCCGTAATAGCAATGCATTTGGGAATCTCGGCGTTGATGTTGCATCTCATAATTACTTATCAAGCTGCCCCGCAGATTCCGAGTTCAATACCACTATAGAATCAATCCTCCAACGAGATTCCCTCGACCCATTTGTGCATTCAGCCCGTGACAACGATGTTGCAATTACCGACTGGCAACTGAGCGGTACAAATGTGCCAAACGCAGGGTACGCATTGCCCGCACCATATAACGAATCTTGCATTAATCGTCTGTGGCAGGGTCCGAATGCCAGTTGTATAACTCGTGGGGCAGATGGACATTGGGATCGGGGCGCTATTGAGCACGTTCAAGGTTCAGATCGTCCCGGCCCACCGGCGAATCTCCGGATTTCGTCATACCAGTGAACGCCGCGGTTAGCCTATAATAACTTCCCTCCGCACCACGCTGTGAAACTCACAAGGATGAGAAGATCGTGGGACCGGTAGCCCTCCCCATCCACCATCTGTTCCGCGGGATTCCGGTGGAACATGAACTCCAAATCGTCTCGGGGAAGGTTTCCCTCGACCCTGTCCACCTGCTAGTCGCCCACTGGCCGCACCAGGCCGTCAGCAAGATCGTCCAATGACCCTACTGGAAACACTCTCAGGTATTTCTCTAGGAATTCGCGCGCCTCCGGAAACAAGTTCTGCTGTTGCCACCTCTCGGCTCCCGGGAACTTTCCTGCCTTCGGCTTCCGCCACGATACCCATCGCTCTCTTTTACGCCCAACGCTCCATAGTGGAAAATACTCGCTTTCCATATTCACGGCCCATCACATGATTATCTTGAGCTCAATACCAGAGATTGAAGGGATAAGAAATAAGTGGGAACAAATGCAGTGGCATCCCAATTCCGACCTTGATTTGTTTTTGAATCTTCTAAATGCGAGGCCGGAAGTGACTGGCCCATATGTCATAATCAGCGGAGAGGATGCACATGAGGCAATGGTTATAGGCAGAATAGAGTCCGCACTGTTTGACGTGCATTTGGGATACAAAACACTCATCAGCCAGCATGTTAAGCAGCTATCTATTATTCATGGGGGTGTGCTGGGAAATCTTGATAAGAGGAATTCCGAAATCATTATTTCCGAGATTATTGACACTCTACGAAGAGGAGACGCTGACTTGGCCTTTTTTAATCACATTCCTGCTACCTCTGCATTCTGTACTCATGCTCTTACGGTACCGCCCTTTCTCTGCCGGGATTTGACTGTTAATCGAAATCTACATTGGAAGATTAATTTAACTGGAAACTTCGACGCTTTCCTTCAACGAATGTCCGCAAGAACCCGAAGTGAACTTCGGAGAACGGAGCGAGCGTTCGAACGGGCCTCTTCTGGACGAGTCGTTCTCCGGAAATATTGCACTGCGCACGATATTGATCTATTGGCAACAGATGCTGAATCTGTCGCCAAAACTGGCTACCAACGGGGAATGGGGGTAGGTTTTCAAGACAGTCAGGAGACGCGGGATCGCCTCAAGTTAATGGCGCTTAAGGGTTGTCTTCGAGCATATATGTTGTATGCGGGAGATGTACCCTGTGCTTACTGGATAGGGACGCAATATCGCGAGACCGTTTTCTTAACTACCACTGGCTACAATCCTGAATTTAGAAAGTATGAAGTTGGGACTATCCTTTTTCTGAAGATGATCGAGGATTTCTGCCAAGATAAATCCATAAGAGCAATTGATTTCGGATTAGGACACGCATCATACAAAGAACGTTTTGGCGATGAAAAATGGGAAGACTGCACCATGTACATTTATGCACCTACGGTAAGAGGCGTGACACTAAATCTTTCAAGACTCATTGGCTCTACGGTTTCTCTGTGGTCTGAACGGCTTCTCATAAGAACTGGCTTCCGTGATCGATTAAAAAGAGTATGGAGGACAAAACTTGCGGGTGTTCAGCCCGCGATCCGTCTAGACAATCCGTCGTCGAAGTGAAGCCCCACCGCGGCAAGCTGTAGAGAATCAAGTATCAAAGCATGAATACATTTGCCACAATCTTTGTAATGATGAATTCGGCCGCGTTGTTTCTACTCCCGCGGCGTTGGGCGGCCCTGCCGCTGCTGGTTGGAACCGGTTACATGACCCTCGGCCAGGGAATCGAGGTAGGACCGTTTCATTTCACCGTCATCCGGCTTTTGGCTGCTGTCGGATTGGCTAGGGTGATCGTACGAGGAGAGCGCTTGGCCTGCGGACTAAACCGTATGGACCGGCTCATGCTGGTCTGGGCTGTCTGGGCATTGATAAGCAGTGGCTTTCATAAGGAACCCTCAGACGCGCTCATCTTTCGGCTGGGTCTTGTCTACAATGCATGCGGGATTTATTTCCTCCTCCGTGTCGTCTGTCAATCTCTGGACGATGTTGTAATGCTCTCTCGCATCACGGCGATCATCCTACTTCCCATTGCTATTGAGATGGTCATCGAACAAGTCGCCGCGCACAATCTTTTTGCTACGCTCGGAGGCGTGTCTGAAATTCCGCAAATACGCGAGGGCAGGATTCGTTCGCAAGGCCCGTTCGCCCATCCCATCTTGGCCGGAACTGTCGGCGCGGTGTGTTTGCCGTTAATGATCGGCCTGTGGCGACTCCACCGCAAGCAGGCGCTGATAGGGATTGTGTCCTGCTGCACGATGGTCCTTACCTCCGCCTCGAGCGGACCGATCACGAGTGGCCTGCTGGCCATCGGAGCTTTGTTCATGTGGCGTTGGCGCGACCAGATGCGGCTCTTCAGGTGGTTCGCAGTCCTGGGTTATATCGGTCTGGAGTTGGTTATGAAGGCGCCTGCGTATTTCCTCATTGCACGGATCGATTTGGCCGGTGGCAGCACCGGCTGGCACCGCGCCGAGTTGATCGATTCCGGCATCCGGCATCTTAATGAATGGTGGCTTGCGGGAACGGACTTCACTCGCCACTGGATGCCCACAGGTGTTTCCTGGAGTCCCGATCACACGGATATTACGAATCACTATCTTTACTTGGGAGTCGTGGGCGGTCTGCCCTTGATGCTGCTATTTATCGCAATATTGGCCATCGGGTTCTCCTTTGTGGGCCAAACGCAGCAGCAAACGACCCACCTCCCAACTACAACCCGATTCATGGTCTGGACGCTTGGCGCATCCCTGTTCGCGCACGCGGCCACCAGCATCTCCGTCTCCTACTTCGACCAGTCATTTCTCTTTCTCTACCTGACTCTTGCCGCCATCGGCTCTGCTTGGCCGGCGATTGTGTCATCTCATGAAATTCAGGCCACCGATGCTGCCGACGCCCATCCGGGACCCGCGCTACCAAAAGCTGTCACCACCTGATTCCACGAACACGAGCCATCAAATGCAATACAACGATGCTAGGCGGAAGCCTGCGCTCATTGTCGCAATTGCAAGTTACGGCACAAAGAACGACAGGTACCTTCAAAGCTTGATTCACGAATATCGCTCGATGGAGCGATATAAGGCTGATATTGTCGTCCTTTCGAATATTCCCAAAGACCTTGCTTCAGATGTCGAGGTCATGCTCGGCCTTCCGACGAAGGATCCATGGTCATTGCCGTTTGCCCATAAGGACATCTTCGCGCGACGGCTGCAGCTCTATGATCTCTTTATTTACTCCGAGGACGATACGCTGATAACCGAACGAAATATCGATGCCTTCCTCGAGATGACCAAGGTTCTTCCCGATACCTACATCGCTGGCTTTATTCGCCATGCAATGTCTCCTGAAGGCAAGAACACACATTACAACCATTTACGGCCAGTTGAACCAGCAATTCCCGACGACAATCGAATCCTAGATGTCATCAGGTCGCCCTACACGTGTCAAGGGTTTGACTCCAGATCGAAATATCCAACGTAAATTAAACCTTCAGGAACATCCCTGACCGCAACGGCGTCCAGGCGGAAAGGGACACGCATGTCTTTGGTCCCTACAACTCCATGTGCCGCAAATAGGATGATTGAGCAGAACATGATAATACCGTCTTTGGTGAAGGCCGTAGTTCCGCACAATTGGAGTCGGAGCCTGCGAGAATGTCTTATCCGCTTTCGGATTAATCACCTCTTCGGCCCCAAGAGTGTAACCTTGGAGGATAACGAGGCGGCAGTCACTTGCGTGGTCAAGAACGGTGAGTTCTATGTGGACTCATTCATCGAGCATTACTCACACATGGGGTTCCGTCACATCTTCTTTCTCGACAATGGTTCGACTGACAACACCATCACCCTTGCCAGCAAGCACCGCAATGTCACTGTTTATCAGTCTAGACTACCCGTTGGAGCCTATCAGGATCTGTTCAAGAAGTGTCTCGCGGAAATGACGGTCCCGGCCGGCTGGTGTCTCGATGCAGACATAGACGAGTATTTTGATTACCCATTTTCTCATGTTGTAAGCCTGTCGAAGTTCCTCGAATATCTGAACAGACGGAAGTACTCCGCCGTTCTTGCACAGATGCTCGACATGTTTTCTGACAGACCCCTGGCGGCGCTTGCGCGCAAAACGCCTCAGGAAACCCTCAAAGAAGTGTACCGGTATTACGACCTAAGCGAGGTAGGCAAGGTCAACTATCGAATCTCCGACTTAACCCGCAGGTACGCCCAAAACAATCAGCTCGCAAATGAGAACGTCGACCTATGCTTTGGGGGTATTCGCAAGACGCTTTTCGGACTCAATTGTCTCCTCACCAAGCACTCTTTTTTCCGCACAGGCGAAGGCTTGGAACTCTTCCCGCACGTCCACTTCATAAACAAAGCCACTCTGGCCGACGTGTCGTGCGTCTTGCTTCACTACAAGCTCGTGAGTAATGCTTACGATGCCGCCTCACAGAACAAAGAGGCATTTCCAGCGATCAGAAAGGGTTATGAGGATTTGATGCGTCTTATTCAGATGAGACCAGAACATCGGATCATAACTGAGACGACCGTTGCATTCCGTGGGCTTGCCGAATTGCTCGAAAGCAATTTCCTGTTCCTGTCCCCTGAGTATCGACAGTATGCCGGAAATGCTCGTCTCTGAGTCGGGGGAATTCGAGCGACGTCCTTGCTCCACACCCCTACACACCTGGCGACACATCGGAAACCGACATGATCGTCTCCTGCGCCGCGCTGCGGAGCATTTGAGCCATAGGTGTGAAAATCAGTTGCACTACGTCGGCGAACCATGAGATTGAAGTTTTGCCGAGGCTGCGCCGGAATCCGTGCTCGTTTCCTTGCCGCGAATTGACCTCCTCCAACTGAAATGTTGTGCTGTGAAGGATTGGGTGATGCAGGCGGAGCGAAATGCGTGACAATAATGAAACCCCCCAGACCCCAAGAGGTGAGCGAAGGATGTATATGAGCAATCCAAGAGTTAGCGTTGGTTTACCTGTCTTTAATGGGGGCAACTACCTTCAGCGCTCCGTGCACTCAATTCTGGCGCAGGACTACGAGGACCTTGAGCTGGTTATTTCGGACAACGCATCCACGGACGAGACGGAATCGATCTGCCGCGACATGGCCGCGCGCGATTCACGGATCCGGTACTGCCGCAACGAGGCCAACATCGGGGCAGCGCGGAACTACAACAAGGTGTTCGGGTTGTCGCGCGGAGAATATTTTAAATGGGCGGCGCACGATGACGAATGCCACCAGGCCATGGTACGGCGGTGTGTCGAAGTCCTTGACCGCGCTCCGGCCTCAGTGACGATGGTTTACCCGCTGGGCAAACTGATTGATGAACACGGCACGACCCTCGCATCGCCTCTGGACCGCATTGAATCCAGAGATCCCAGGCCCCACCGACGGCTAGCACACCTTATCTGGTCGTTGAACATGTGTGACCCGGTGTTTGGGCTGTACAGGGCAGAGTATCTGAGGAAGACACAGTTGATCGGTCCGTTCTGCGGACCGGACTATGTGTTGCTCGGCGAACTGGTCATGATGGGAGAGATATGGGAGTTGGACGAGGTCCTGTTCCGCCTGAGGGCGCACCCCGGGCGGTCAATGCAGGCGAACCGGAATATCCGGGCACGAACTGCCTGGCACGACCCTGCCGCCGCCACAAGACTCTTCCTCCTGCCAGTCTGGGAGCAGATGGTGTGGGAACTCTTGAAGGCTGCGCGTCGTTCCCATCTCGCGCCCGCCGAAAAGCTCAAGTGCTGCGTGGTGATTCCCAGTGTTCACTATTGGCGACGTTTCAAAAATGCGGGTGGCCGGCTGAAAACGCGACTTAGGAGCGCACTGAGCGGAGCGAACGCGGAGGCCGAACGTCCGTCGTGCAACAAGGACGTTCGTCATGGAAAGGTGAGTCGCCACATTCCTGAAACCCTCAATCCCCAAGCGCTTTGTGATCAAGCGGACCGACCTTTCGCTCTAGGGAGTGAAGGTACGGCCTTGAGTTCACGGACCCGCCCGCCAGGCAGTTCGCCGGTCTCATGAACACCGGTAGTCAGGAAGTGAGGAGCATGGAGGCAACCAAGATTGAGCCCCGCGGCGCGATGACTAACGCCAGCTGGAACGCGTTCGGGACGCTGTTCAGCATCGCGATCACCTTCCTGCTGGCGCCGTTGCTGATTCATCATCTGGGAACGGATCAGTGGGGACTGCTGTTGCTGGTGTGGTCCGTCACCGGTGTCCTCGGGATGGCCAACTTCGGGGTGGGTGAAGCGACGTTACGATTTGTCGCTCACTATCATGCCGACGGGGACATGAAAGGCGTAAACAGGGTTCTGGGCTCCACGCTGACCTTCTACGTTTCTATCTGCACGCTGGTTTCAGTGGTGCTGTTTGCGGCAACGCCCGTGGTGGCGAAGTGGGTCAAAGTGCCGACGGACGGGCACTACCCAGTAGACTGGTTGCTGCGTCTGGCGGCTCTGCTGTTCTCTTTCGGAATGATCTCGAACGCCTACCGTTCCATTCCGATGGCCCTGCAGCGGTATGACATCAGTAGCAAGATCGGCCTAGGTCAGAGTGTGGTGCGTTCACTCGGAGTCATCCTTCTGGTCGTGGCCGGTTTGGGACCCTTGCAGGTGGTTGTCTGGGACGTTCTGGTGGCCGCCGTGATGCTGGGGGTGCAGATTGTCGTCGCGCGCAGGTTGCTCCCCGGAGTCCGCTGGATTCCCAGCATGTCCTTTTCGGGAATACGGGAGATTCTTGGCTACAGCATGTTCTCCTTTCTGACCCACATTTTTCTCACGATCTATCGCGAAGGCGGCAAGCTCATCCTAGGGAATCGCGTGGGTACCGCTAGCGTTGCGTACCTCGGAACCCCCGACAGTATCGCTCATCGTCTTCACACCGTCGTCGTGAGTGGCATCGAGACCCTGATGCCAAGATTCAGTGCCAGCCGGGATCCGGAGAACACAAAAGCTTTGTTGGTCACCTCTACCTGGACCGCTGTGACCTGCGGTGTGGTGCTTTATCTCCCCTTGGCGGTGTTGATGCCTGACTTCTTGCGATTGTGGATCAATCCGGAGTTCGCCCGGGAAAGTGCGGGGGTGGGGCAGTTGCTCGCCCTAAGCTTTATCGCGCCCTCGGGATTCGCTCCGATCGCGACCTTGTTCCGGGGGATGGGAAAGCCCAGCTTCGTGACGCTGGTGATGGCCTTCGCAGGCGTGGTCGTGCTGGTGACCACCCTGCTCCTCGTATCGTCGCATGGAGTTCTCGGAGTCGGCTACGGCTACGTCCTTAGCGCCGTCGCCTGGCTGGGCGGCCTCGTGGGCGGCTGGCTTTACTTGTTCGGACGGCGCTCGATCGGCCTGCTGCTGCGCGTGGCGGGGCTGCCAGTGGTCCTCGGTTGCGGGCTGGGCTTCGCACAAGTCGCGTTTCTCGGATGGTGTGGTGAGCTCAACTGGATGGGTTTGTTCGTTGTGGGCAGCGCGTTTGCCGCGGTCAGCGCCATCGTGATACTCGGCGTGGATCGCGCCTTGGGCGGTAACTCGCCGGCCGGGCATGTCCTGGGGCGGATTCTCCGGTTGGAGCGCATCGACGGACTTCGCCGTCGCATCGACCTCCGGCGAGTCCTATGACCGCCACGTGGCGGGACGGACCTACCGAGTGACACCGGCTTGGAGTGCGGACGCGTGCCCGACCCAAGGGTGCAGAAATCCCCCGGTCCCCGACCAAGCGCCACACTTGCCCTCAAGAATTGGAATGCGCAAGCGATGCACTGCGCAACTCAACCACATTGTGTGGTGCTCCCATCGCTCAGGAATGACTAACTGTGGCTCCGAATATGGGCGATATGTTATGAAAGACCTCCTCAGGAAGATCAAGCGCGCACTGGCCGGAGTCCTTAGGCTTGTGATCGTCCAAAGCCCGCTGCCCCTGGACGGGCAAAGCTGGGCCATAAAGTCCCTCTTGCCAATGGATCCTTGGCCAAAGTCCCTGGCCTACCAGCAGTGCTTGGCGAATCGCGTCCTCAGAAGCCATGGCCCCGTCACCCAGAACGGGCCCTTCAAAGGCATGATTTGTATCCGAGATGCGGAGGAAGGGTGCCTCGTTCCAAAGCTCTTGGGCTGCTACGAGGAAGAATTGGTACCAGCGGTTGAGGGTTTCATCCAGAGGGGATTTGACCGATTCATCGATGTGGGGTGTGCATCGGGCTACTGGCTCGCCGGGGTTGCACTCAGAATGCCCCGAGCTGAAGTGTTTGGCTTCGATATCGACCGCGACGCGCTAGCGCGCTGTTCGGAACTGCTCGCGCTGAACAAGGTTCAGTCACGAGTCAGATTGCTCGGCCTCTGCACTCCAGTGGAGCTGGAGAGGCTTATAGCGGGGCGGACTCTCCTGTTTATGGATTGCGACGGACCAGAGTACGAATTATTGGATCCACACTTGGCACCCGCCCTTCGCCGCGCCGATATTATCGTCGAGTGCCATGATCACATCAACCCGAGAATCTCTTCGACTCTACAGGGACGATTCAAGGAAACCCACTTAATCCAGAGTATATCGAGCCGGACGAGGGAACCGAGCACTGAGCGCTATCCCGGACTGAGGGCTTTGCCCCGCGCACATTGGGCCGAAGCCCTAAACGAGCGTCGGCCGTGTGTGCAGAAGTGGCTGATCATGCGGTCGAGGAAATTGGCCTCCCACGAACAAGCCATCAATTCCGGCGCCGAGATACTATCGGAACTGCTTCACCGAAGCTCATTACTGCGAGTTCCCCATGATGAGTAATTCCAATACGGGTGTACGCCCGAGCAAATCAAACGCCAGCCTGGATAGGACCGTCTTCTTTGTTGATCGCTTTTCGGGCGAGGTTGCACCTGGCCAAGTGGTCGGCAGCACTGTTGGGGACGGAGTCATCCGAAAAGGGACAGACAAGGAGGGCGTCATCGGTATAGACAATGGCGCTCTCCGCATTCAACCTCTCGTTAATCCCGGTTGGGGCAAGGCGGGAATCGCCTACGGTCCGTATGTCCGCCGGAACGGTCTGGCATTCGGTGCATTCCTCATCAACGGTCACAATATTTCTCGCACACAGCCTTTGCCCGACGGATTCAAAATGCGGCTTTGGCGGTGGATGGTTGGGAGCGAGACAGAGAAGCCGCTCACGCGTCTCATTCAGTGGGCCCGCAGTGACCAAAAGCGGTTTATGTGGCGTCGCCTGATACAGTGGATCAGAAGCGGGACGAGATTCTTCCAGGTGCATCCGATTGATGAAAATCTTTCGGTGGGTTGGTTTGCCAGCGAAGCCCCCTCGGACCCCTTGCAACAGGGAAATTCACTCATTGTGCATGCTGTCGTACCGGAGGGGGGCGAACTATGGGCGCGGACGGGATCGACGTTCCTGCGAACCGTGCGAGGCCTTCAGAATATCCCGATGTACTATATCGTGGTGCTCCGCGAAAAAGGAGCAGCCTATTACGCTGCCTCGATACCAGGTGTGCCTGGTTTGGATGTCTATCCGAATATGCGGTTGCTGGGGATTGACGCCTTCAATGCCGACGAATTGGTTTACGCGGGAATTCATCAGAGCGTCCTCGGCGAGATCGGTTTCCGCGTCGATACGAGGGTCTATCGGACTCAGGTGGCCACGCTTTCGGAATTTGGCAATTGGTACGGCTCGGCGCACGGGGCAGACGAGCTGACGGGTGACGGCTCCCTGCATTTATCTGCTGCTGAAATCGGAGGAAAGTGGGCGATATGCAAAGGAGAATTTTCTCGAACCGACCATGGCCTGGTAGCCAAAGACTTCTCGAATTCAGCGATGTTGCTCTTGGAGTCACCCGCGGGATTGGTTCACGTTTTGATCAGCACTACCAACAAACCGGTTTCAGGGATCGGGTTAATCTGGCGCGCCAAAGATGAAGACAACTATTGGAGTTTTGAGGTAGGGAGTCGGCAGTGTCAGCTTTCTATCAAGGAGGACGGCGTTTGGAGCAGGTGCCCGGCCACCAACGTCCATTGCCTCCTGCCAAATGTGTTGAACTCTGTGCAGGTGGCCGATGATGGCGAGCACATGCGTCTCTACATTAATGGCGAAATGGTTTATGGGATGACTTTCTCCGATACCCGGCTGCAGGATGGAACGGGGGTCGGAATCCGAGTGACTGGCAGCGGGATAGATGCGTTGTTACGTTTCTTTGAAGCCCACCCACGCGATATCCCCATTCCTGACACTTTCGAGCTCGGCGAACCTTGGTTCCTTGAAGGCGATCAGGTCGTAGTAAAGGATGATTTCGACGGTCCACCTGCTGACCTTGCCGGCCGAACCACGACTGTGGGTGCCAGAACCTGGAGAAGGGAGATAGGGAAAGGGATCATCCAGTTGACTGGCGGAGGAGCCGTCAAGGTGCTTGCGACGGTCGAGAAGCCGTGTCCCGGTCGCACCGCCTACACCATCGATTGGACGAATCCGGGTTTTGCCGACATCGAAGTCACGATCACTCCTCCCGGAAAACAGAAAGGGATGCAGGAGAAAGGACGCGCAGGATTGATCTTCTGGCAGGACTCCGATAATTACCTCATCTTAAGCGCCTTTATCGGCGATTTTCCCGCAATGTCCATAGCCGCGTTCTTTCAGAAGGACGGCTTTGAAGAGCTATTTGACGCTGTGTGGTCTAACGTCGGGAATCGCATGCACTGGGGCGTGCCGCATGACTTCCGCGTCGTGTTCGATGGGAAACGCTTTCTGGCCTTCATCAACGACGAGCCTGTGCTTTATCGGGCCCTTTGCGACGTTTATCCAGACTGGCATGAGTTCCTCATCCACCGGGTAGGAATTGTCGCAAACTGGGAGTGGGGAAATGACACCGGCAGCGTTTTTCACAACTTCGTAGCGAGGGATCGTGCGTGACCTATCAACGACTCCTTTTGCGACTGTTGTCCTCCGACTCGCTGGGGCGTACAGGACGGCGATTCCTACACGACCGGGTGTGGACAATCGAGGCTGGTGAAGGAGCCGGACTTAAGCTCAACTTGCCCCAGAATTTTGATTTTATCACCGGTTCAAGTGAAATACCTGTGCAGAAGGCACTTGCCCGGCGGCTCGGCCCGGGCGGCGTCTTCTACGATATCGGCGCCAACATCGGCTTTTTCTCGTTGATCGCTGCCAGAATAATTGGCGAGAGCGGCCGCGTCTATTCCTTCGAGCCGGTTATCGAGCACGCGGCCACCCTTCGCAAGAACGCCCAGCTCAATGGTCTCGAAAACATCACAGTTTTCGAGGTTGCCGTAGGGCGGAATTCTCGAATCGACGAGTTACTCTTGACCACATGTGAGGGTGGATCTGCGATTTCCACGTCGTCAGTCAAACCATCCGCGCCTGTCTCCCGAAGGATGATTCAAGTTGCGCCCTTGGACGATCTGATCCCAGCGGGCAACCTTCGGCTGCCCAGCTTCGTCAAGATCGATGTGGAAGGCGTGGAGTTTGAGGTTGTCCAGGGAATGACGAACACCATCACCACATCCAAGCCTGTCCTCTTGTACGAAATCGACGACGGCGACAAGACTTCCTTTGTTCGCCGCTGGAAAGAACTGGATGAATACGTGTCGCTGTTGGGGTATGACATTGTTCACCTTGAGGATTCTTACCCTGATCTCGCATGGAATGTAGGTCACTCTCTGGCGCTGCCCCGCGAAGCCAGCTAGGCACGGTAAACTCATTCCTCGACACCATTCCCTCGTACCCAAGCCTCCGAATCGTCCAACTCGTGCCTGAAGGCGCACATTCTCATCCAAAGGGTTCCGCACTATGGCACCAGGAGTAAGCCTTTCGTTCCTTTCCACGTTGCACTGCCCCTACTGTGGGTTCGCGCTGGGTCTTTCTTCGGCAAACTCCATTGCAGACGCCGTTGACTACGGAATCCTTCGCTGCGCTTGCCACGAATATCCCATCGTTGGGGGCATACCCATCCTCCAGCAGATTGAGGGGCTTGATCGCGTAGTTGAATATATTAGGGCCCTCGATTCGAAGCGCGCGCTCCTCCATGCCCTCAATGTCTTTCGTGTCAGGTGGGCCCATCGGAGCAGATGGCATCAAGTCCGATACCACTTGAATTGCCGACGAGTTGTTTCGGATACGACTACAACCTTTGAAGATGCCGCGCGACTGCTCAGAAGGCCGAAGGTTGTCGCGGACTATCTCATCCACCGATACGCAAATCCCAGCTTCCTCGCGGCAGTCGCACCGTTGATGTTATTGGGACATTTGGAAAGGCGACCCGAGCAGATTGGCGACGCAAACCACCGAACCTCCGACCGCACTTCGGATCCCCACACCCGAGTGTTGGACCTCGCGTGTGGGGCCGGACATGCCAGCTTTCTCATGCAGCTTCTGTACCCGGGGTTATCCGTGGTATCTGCGGATCAGGACTTTGTCAGCCTCTACCTCGCCAAGCGATTTATCGCACCAGACGCAACGCATCTCTGCTGGGATGCCCACGTTCCAAGCCCGTTTCCCGATCACTGCTTCGACGCTGTTTTCTGTCTCGACGCATTTCACTATTTCCGGTCAAAAACGGCGGTCGTGGCGGAGCTGAAACGGATTATGAGAGCGGAGGCCTTTTGGTTATTCCCGCATCTGCACAATAGCTTGCAGCACAACATCGTCGCAGGGATTCCCTTATCACCGGAACAATATTTGGAATGCTTTGGATTTCGTGAGGCCAGGATCTTTGATGAAATCGCGCTCCTTCTTGGACTCTCACAAAGACGACTAGTCGATCTCGGGACAGAACACCCTCTATCAAAACTGAACGAGTCGCAGACTTTAACTTACGTTCGAGGGGGACGTGACGTCTGGCAACTTCACGATGGATTCCCTTCAGCTTTCTGCAGGACCAGGTCTACGCTCCTTGTGAATCCCATCTATCGTGGGCGCTGGCATCTTGATAATCTCGAGCTTGAGCTCGTCTGGCCAAACGAGCTGATAAGGAATGAGTGTTCTGCCGCGGAGACGGTGCTTCCTCCCAAGCTCCAAATAGGTAAGTCGGAGTTACGGCAATTGCGGCAATTGAGCGCCCAGATGTCAACGGCGGATTGGGATCGCCTTGGCGACCTCGTTGCCAGGTTCGTCTTGGTTCCCCTGCCTCCACATTACAGCCATAATAACCTGACGACGTCGTAGCAGGCGCGCTGTTTTCAGTATAGACTGTTATGGATACGAGCAATGGTTCGCGGAGTATATAAGAGACTATATCTGAAGGTGCTTGAGAGGCGTGCATATCGACCCAGTGCGCGGCAGATGGAAAGCTCAGCCGTCGTCTTTTCACCACATTACGATGACGAAACCCTTGGAGTTGGGGGCACGATTATAAAAAAGCGCAGGTGCGGAGCCGCTGTGTACCTCGTTTTCATGACGGACGGAAGCAAGTCACATGCGCACGCGATGGACGGCACTCGTTTGTCCGCCCTACGCCGCGACGAGGCGCTGCATGCAGCCCATGTGTTAGGCGTCGATGAAAGCCACGTGATCTTCCTGGAATATCCGGAAACACACTTGCAGCAACACGCTATCCAAGCGGTGCAGCGTGTGTCCGAGATACTCTGGCACCTTCGCTGCCAACAAGTGTTTGTGCCAAGTACGTGTGAGCCTGCGCTGTGGTCTGCGGATCATAAGGCGACGACGGATGTCGTATTTCGTGCCCTAATTAACACTCGGGACAAACCCGAGATATATGGATATGGGGTGTGGTTCTGGTACCATTGGCCTTGGGTTCCGATCTTGCGTAGCAATGATACTCGCCGGTTGCTCACGCTCAGCCGGAGGGCTCTCTTTGGTTTGTCTGCCTCCATGAATTTTAATACGGCAATATACATCGCGGATGTTTTGTCCGAGAAACGCCTTGCACTTGAGAAGTACAAATCCCAAATGACCCGCCTTGCTCAGGACAAACCCTGGCCGGTGCTCGGGGACCTAGCCCACGGTGAGTTTTTGAAGCTGTTCTTTCGATCGAATGAGTTCTTCAATAGCTACCACTTTCCGGCAGGCGTGATTCTACACACGTAAGGAAAGGAATCGTGACAGCACCACTAAGGACCGTTGCCTTCATTTCCCAGGGCATGGGGGCCATTGTGCCACCGAAAGCGGCCGGCTCTATTGCCATATGGATTTATGAGACTGTGCAACATCTTAGTCGCAATCAGGCGGTGATCGTAATAGAGTTTGGAGAGAAGCGGTTCCGAACAGCGCGCTTGCAGCATGAAGGTGTAACGTATTGCTATGTGCCGAGGGCGATCAACAGGATTATCAACGCTATTCACAGAAGACTCTCGTGGTTACTGCGACGACTGTGGCCAGCGGAACGGCGCATAATGCAACCTACATTTGCTTCCATGTTTTACAATTTGGGCTTTATTATGCAGGCCGCTTGGCACGCTCGACAGTCTCGCTGCAAGGTGATTCATATTCATAACTTTTCGCAATTTGTCCCAGTTGTACGCGCTTTGAATCCCAACGCTCGCATTATCCTCCATATGCATTGCGAATGGCTTTCTCAACTTGACCAGCGGATGATCACACGCCGCCTTGCGTCCGCAGACGTCGTTGTCGGCTGCAGCACCTACATCGTTCAGAAGATATTGAAAAGATTCCCTCATCTTGAGCACAAGTGTCAGGTGGTTTTCAATGGCACGGACGTCGGGCATTTTGTTCCGACCGGAGACGTAGCCGCAGAGAGTCCCTCTAATATACTTCGAATACTCTTTGTTGGTCGCATCTCGCCGGAAAAGGGAGTACACGTTTTGCTGGAGGCCTTCAAGGCTGTTGCTGAGAGGTTTCCGTCTGCCTGTCTCGAACTGGTGGGCGGCGTGGGGAATCTTCCAGCGGACTTTCTTGTGTCCATGAGTGAGGACCCATTGGTGAAAGAGTTGAACCCATTTTACAGCGCAGATTATTTAGCTTACCTAAGAAGTAGGATTCCAGAACACTTGACCGGACGCGTCACGTTTCATGGAATTGTGGCTCATCGAGAGCTGATAACACACTATAGAGAGGCGACCGTGTTTGTGAACTCGTCGCTTTCAGATGCATTTCCGGTTCCCATTGTTGAGGCCATGGCCGCTGGATTACCTGTAGTGGCCAGCGCTGTTGGAGGCATCCCAGAAGCGGTTGTAGACGAGATGACGGGGTTATTGGTGGCGCCGAACAGGCCCGAAACGCTGGCTGCGGCGTTGGGCCGGATTCTTGGGGATAGCAGCCTGCGCAGGCGCATGTCTGCTGCGGCACGTGATCGGGCCTTGAAACTGTTTTCGTGGCGTGCCATTGCCGACCAAGTCGCCCGTGCCCATGACACTGCGGCGTTAGAGACTGTAGGGGAGAATGCAGAAGAGATCGTCTTCTCAAAGATGACGACGGGCAGGTAAGTGCGCCAGGAATCAACGGGAGTGCCGAACGAATCGGGATTCCTTGCAAGAGGCTTTCTTTTCCCTAGATATTAGAAGCCTTGTCATCTCGCGTAGTTGGTGAATACCTCCTCCGCCAATCGATGGAGCCCAATGTCCATTAAAGCAACCGGACCGTGTATAGAAAAGGAACACACCGATTCGATGCTCGACCGTTTCTTAGATGGTCGATCACCTGGTGGTGTTGTAGCGACCGAGGCCAACGCGGCGTAACGCGAAAGGGCATAGACAAGGAGGACGTGATTGGGAGTGACAATGCCGATCTCAGGATTGAACCTCTGAACAGGCCCGGATCGGGGCTGGCAGGAGTCCTCTACGGGCCATACACCCGACGGATCGGTCTGGCTTTCGCCGCCTTTCTCACGATTGGTCACAACACGCCCCAGGTAGGAAAACTCCCACGAATTCAGACAAAGACACCTGCGCTGGGCCCATGGGAGTGAAACGGAGAAGCCGCTTACACGAATTATACGGTGAACGCGCAGCCGGCAGAGGAGGATTGTGTGGCGGCGTTTGTTACAACGGATCCAGCAGCGATCAGCGAGGGCTATAAGCAATTAACGCAGTTTGGATGAATCACAGTGAAGAGTTTATTTCCCGTTTGTCAAATCGGTGTGATCCTTTCTCTTTTGTTCGCATGCGGGCAAGGAAATGAGCCCGTCGAGTTTTTGAAGCATTGGGTAATCGATCCTCATCCTAACTCCGGCAAAGAGTGCTGCACAGACATTTTGATGCTCGGTGACATTAACGGTGATGGGAAACTGGATATCATAATCGGCGCTCAAGGAGCAGAGGGGGCAGGTCTGGTATGGTATCAATTCCCGACATGGGAGAAACACCCTGTGGCGAGTGGAGAGTTTACTACCGATGGGCAAACGGCTGATATAGATGGAGATGGCGACCTGGATATCGTTGTTGGCACCTTCGCACAAGGAAAGGGCGAAATACTCTGGTTTGAGAATTCCTCCGGGGATGGCAGCGAGTGGGCTCGGCATACAGTTGGCAACGGATATGCGCATGATCTGGTGGTCGGGGACGTGAACGGAGACGGTAAGCTCGATATCGTTACTTGCGACAAAAAGAAAATCACGCTCTGGCTGCAGGTGGCCCCTGGCGTTTTTCAAGGGCAGATCATCCTCGAGCGCCCGGGCGAGGGAACGGCCCTGGCCGATATTGACGGAGACGGAGACCTGGATATTGTCTTTGGAGGATCATGGCTTGAGAATCCTGGATCGCTGGCAAAGGGGCAATGGATATCCCATTCGATTGCAAAGCAATGGCCTGCCGATACCAGGGTAGCCGTGGCAGACATGAACAACGACGGCAGGCCCGACGTTGTTTTGAGCGTCTCAGAGGGGGAAGGGCCGTTGAAGGGGCGACTCTCCTGGTTTGAGGCGCCCAAGAATCCCAGGGCAGATGCATGGGTCGAACATCCAATTGATAAAGAGCCTCTCGAAGGGGTTCACTCGCTTCAGGTGGCCGATATTGACGGCGATGGCGACCTCGACGTAATCGCCGCGGAGATGCATACCTCCAGGAATAAGCGGGTGCTGGTCTATATCGATGAGGGGGGGACGTTTAAGCCTGTCGTCCTATCTCGCCGCGGTTCTCATAACATGCGAGTCGGAGATATTGACGGCGATGGCGATTTCGACATCGTCGGCAAGAATTATGCGGGCCCCGGACGGGTCATCGAGATGTGGGAAAACCTAACCAGCGGCGCCAAGAAGTGGGCATACATTTCCATTGACGGAAAACGCCCTAAGACTCAGAAGGGAAAAATGGGGCTCGTCTTTGCAGACGCCGATCGCGATGGCCTCCTTGATGTGATCGCCGGATCTTATTGGTATCGGAATCCGGGGGGCAATCTGCACGGAGAGTGGAAAAGGACTCTCATCGCTGAAGAAGGCATGGACGTATTTTTTGCCATTGATGTGGATGGAGATGAATATTCCGACCTGATCGGAATAAAGGATAGCACCGTATATTGGATCGAGGCGACAGACCGACTGGCAACCGCCTGGAGGGCGCGGCCCGTCGGTGAAATAGCCAAGGGGGGACGCACTCAGGGCTATGTCAAAGCCCAAATAATCCCTGGGAAGAAGCCTCAGCTAGTCTTCACTCGAGGCAAGAACTTGTATGTGTTGGAGGTTCCGACTGACCCAGATAGAGCCTTGTGGCCTCTCCACCGTATTTCTACTCAAATTGAAGAAGAAGGAATAGCGGTTGGAGACATTGATGGGGATGGGGATCTGGACATCGCTGCTGTGAGCGCTGATTGCCTCCATGTTATATGGTTGGAAAACCCTGGATCCCTGCCTTTGGAATGGAAAATGTATTTCATAAGTGGCCAACTACACGATTCACAAATGTGCTTTGACCGCATAGCCATCGCGGACCTTAACGGCAATAACCGTTTGGACGTAATTGCGACAGAGGAGAGACAGGACTGGGAGTTGGCTGCCCATCTCTATTGGTTTGAATCCCCCGCTGACCCCAAGAAGGGAACATGGAATAGCCACGTCATTGCACGGCACCGATCTTTGAACAGCCTGGACATCGCTGATGTCGATGGCGACGGCAATGTAGACATTGTCGTGGCCGAACACACTGACCAGCAAACCGAGGGGGCGCCGGATAACTTGACGGTAATATATTTGAATCGCTATCGAGCCAGGTCCTGGGTTCCTCACGTGGTTGAACGCGGTCCCCATTCCAGCCATCTCGGGGCCAAGTTTGTTGACTTGGATAATGATAAGGTTTCTGAACTTGTTTCCATAGCATGGAACCAGTGGCAGTCCGTTCACTTGTGGAAGAAGGTTGCTAACGATTACGAGCAACGAGAATCGTCACCGAATCGCTAATTCTGACTCAGAGCGGCTGCGGTTCATTACACCGAAGCAGGAACCCTCACGCTAAAAATGCCGACTTTTAGTTATATCGGTTATTAGTAAACATTCAAGGTAAACATCTTTGGGGAACGGAGGGAAATATGAAGGTCGCCATTCTGGCAGGCGGATTGGGCACAAGACTAGCGGAAGAAACCGAGATTCGGCCGAAGCCCATGGTTGAGATCGGGGGCAAGCCTATTTTGTGGCATATCATGAAGCTTTACGGACATCACGGCTACAAGCACTTCATCATCGCGCTCGGGTACAAGG
>Ga0214473_10001389_pt1 | contig 32161 bp, 35 predicted proteins | sample RVTome_7_FD_203509 | JGI IMG/M metagenome (GOLD analysis project Ga0214473, IMG submission 203509) | Soil microbial communities from uranium-contaminated site in the Upper Colorado River Basin, Wyoming, United States - RVT98D197 | ecosystem: Environmental > Terrestrial > Soil > Contaminated >...
CTTCAGCGCGGCGCTTCGCTTGATCGGAGAACAATTGGCTCATGTCGATACCAGTGCCAATGATTCCGTAATCGCGTGCCCAGGTGCACAGCATCTCGCCCGAGCCGCTGCCGAGGTCGAGGACACTGGTCCCCGGTTCCAGGCGCAACGCCGCGCCGAGAGTAGCGAGTTTTTCGGGTGTGAACGGGTTGTGGATGCGATGAGCACTTTCGGTGATGTTGAATATCCTTGGAATGTCCATTGTGAAATATCTCCTTACGGTTGTGAATTGATTTCTCTACTGCCTAACTGAAAATTAAGCGGCGCCTGCTGTTTGGCGTCCGCTTGGATGGCTGGTTCGACACCTTGCTCCTTCAGTGGAGCCTCATGATCCACTGCTGGTAGAGCGGCTGAAGCCACGCAATCGTATTCCCGTACTTCGCCTGGGAGCGGGGGTCGGGGGCCAGTTGCTTTAGCCATCTCAGTCTGGCGAGATTCTCGCTCATGCATTGCTTAAGATCCTGTGGTGTCTGAGCATTGCCACCCAGCGGAACGACCGCAAACCCCTCGAGGTAGCTCGTACTGGTGCCAGGAGATAGCTCTACTGGGATGCGATCGCACGGCTGTACACGGGCCTCTTGCGCGGTGCGGGCGATGTAGTTGTCAATCTCCTCGTTACCTCGGGGACCGTGGACGATGCCACGCGTAGGCAGTTCGGGCATCTGCCGGAGAACTGAAGGCGCGAGGATGATGCCGACCCATTGAAGCTGGGCTTCGTAGTAATGCGCCTCGATAATGGGACGCCCGGCCACTACAGTTCCGTTCAGGTCGTTTTCTGATCGTGCGAAGGTACCATGAGCAATGGCACCACGAAGAGGCACTTCCTTTGCAAGAAGGGAATGCTCGAGACGAGAGGATGCCTCAATTATGGATTGACCCGCGTGAGGACTGTCGTCAAGCGTGTAAATGAGCACTGTGTCCGAAAACAGGATGACACGAAGGTCCGGATAAGCCTGCGTTTCATCGATCACGGTTGAGATGTAGCGATCAATGCCACCGAGTTCTGCGTCTTGGGCTACACGCTCAGAAAATCCAAGGATATCCAACAGCGCTACGAAGCCCTGCTTCCGGATCATGCTCTCTCCTTTCCCTTGCTAAACGTCGAACGCGCGAGTTGACCGACTTTTTGCCCTGGCAATGGGCGCGTGGCGCCCGATTGACGGGGCAAAAAGTCAGGTCGAACGACTGGTTCGCGCCGCGAAGCGGTGCGGGCCAGTCGGGCGGCCTGACGCAGTCGGGCAACTCGCGCGTTCGCGCCGCGAAGCGGTGCGAACGAATAAGCTAAGGGGCGCGGCGGTTTTTGCCGCGTCCCTCTTGAGCGTGTTGTTAGACGTAATCATTTTTCTTATTTACCATATTTCCATCTTGCTTGAACCCTTTTTACCTTATTTACTTCCTCAAAGGACATATCCAATATTTTCACAGATACGGTAGTTATGTCGGCCCCTTCAACCACCCTATATTGTCCAAACGCTTGGCCTAACACTACTCCAGAGATGCTAAGCGCCTCAAAAATAATTTGGCTCTCAAAGCCAGGATATCTTGCCGATTTCTCATATGAATTCTTGTCAATTATATTGCATGAAACTCGTGCAGTTGCAGCAATTTCATATTTATTTTTTGCCCTGCCGCCAAACAACCCCCCTCCCTCGTATGTCTTAACAGGGAAACATTCTATCGCGACAGAAAGAATATTAGCTGTAACAATTGGCTTATTATCTCCCCATTGAATACCAGACCCACTCGGAGAAGGAATCGCCACTATATTCTTTGGATCGAAGAAATACTCTTTGAAATCACAGCCATATAACATCATGGTGCCTAGAACCAGCAATATGATTATTTTCTTCACGTTTACGCCCTCCTAACCTGTTTTAACGCTTTGACTAAGCGGTGCAGGTACGGGCACCTGGTCTATGCAGTCTTTAGACTTGAGAGGGCCATGCCTCACACAAAACTCTGGCAAGCTCTGGCATCTTCAACTCGTCGTTAGCAATCTTGTCAAGTATGAATGCAGATGGATGCGTGTTAACCTGCCACCTATCAACTTCGGTTTCTCTTTCCCCAACCCATCCCAAAAGTCCTCCCTTTTCGTCGGCGTCTACACTGTGGATGGCAGTATATCGTTTCTGGCACGCAAACTCATGGGATTGGAAGTAAGGCACCAGATGCACTTTATACTGGTTTGCCTTCTCGTCTGCACTCGCTCTCAGGATGAGGGTTTTAAGGTAACAGCGTTGTGGTGGTGTAAGTGTAAGTTTTGCCAACTTCGCAAATTCCGGCCTCCTGCGAACTGCATTGCAGTTAAGCACGTTTTGAAACACATACAGCGCTTTCGTGATAATCGGTGCCGCTGCCTGAAACCGTTTCGCCTCGTCAGGTTCTTTGTCGCCTGAGAACTCCATGACGAGCTGGGAATGCCCGAACGTAAGAGGGGCCCGAACCAAGAAAATCTTAGCCACTGAGCAGCTATGAATGTCTTGGGTGGCTCTTGTTTGAATTGCTCGGTAACGTTCCGCAGGCGTTTGAGACTCTGATGACCAGTTTTCAACCGCACAGTCCTTTGAAAAAAACCACGTTCTTGGTATCCTAGGATCCATTTGTGCTCCTTTTATTACAGTCTAACGCTGCGGGTCACCGGGAGCCGGATTTATCGGCGATCCGGTGGAGCCGCTTGTTGGCGAATCATTTATCTATTCTGTAGATGCGCAATTCGTGCTTCCTTGGCAGTGTGCAAGACCATTCACAACGTATACTTGCCACAAAAACTCTGCCCGCTCCATTCTGGAAAGTTGGCGATTTGTTGTTGAAGAAGGATTGATCAACCTTTATTTGATTACCTGGTTTGAGATCGAAGAACTCCACCAAATTGTTGCTGGCATTGCGCATATAGGAGGCCATTTCTTCGTCCGTCAGGTATATGAAGATGCGCAGAGCTGGCAAAGATGTCTCGAAGTCCAATAATCGCCTCATGTCGTTGAAAAGCTTGCCCGCCTTCTGGGGACGGGGTGAATTCTTGCCACTTGGTATTGCTCTATCGTACTTAAACTCAATAATGACTTCGCTTCCGAGGTAGTCTGGAAGGTAGGTGTCGATTTCCGCACCATCCAATGTGTTATGAGGGAACTCCAAGACTATGTCATGGGTAGCAAGAGCCGTATGTTTCATGAGACATGCAAAGAAGGTGTAGCGGACGGAATCCTCGGTGGTGAATGTATTCTTTTCCAAGCGAGTGAACAACTGATCATTAAAGGTTTTATAGGTTTCTTGATTCATCGTTTCTATCGCCAACCATTGATTAACTTGCCATTTTGCCCTGATAATGCGATAATAGCTGGGTTTTCAGGCAGTTTTGCCCGATGCCCGTTATCAGCGATCTCGGGGCATCATTATGGGAGTCTATGTCACTCACCAACTTCCCCTTTTAACTGCTCCGGTGTCCGTTCTTCAAGCCAGAGCTTGCAGACATTCTTCCAGCCGATCCGCCGCCATCTTTTGAACATCTTCTTCAATTCATCTAAATCCTTTGCTTCCAGAAGATCTTTCTGGGCCGCCTTCAAATCTTCAAGAGATGCAATCGCTGGCATCTTATTCTCCTGACAGGAACTATAGAACTTGACGGATCGTCAACAATTTTTTACCACAAACCTCCTACTCTGTAAAGCGATGTTTTTGGGAAAAACAGGATTGCACTAACCAGGATGGGGCATAAGGGGCATGCCTGATGGGCGGTACAAGCAATAAGGGGTAAATAAAAAAGGGATCAGACATTTCGTCTAATCCCTTCGTTTTTTTTTGGAGGCGGCAACCGGATTTGAACCGGTGATAAACGGTTTTGCAGACCGTCGCCTTACCACTTGGCTATGCCGCCCCTGGAGCGGGAAACGGGATTTGAACCCGCGACTTCAACCTTGGCAAGGTTGCACTCTACCGCTGAGTTATTCCCGCGCAACCATTTTTTCAATGACTTAAATTAACAAAATTCGACGTTCCATGTCAATAGCAAGAGCGAATAGGGAGATACTGGGTTGGGGAGAATCATTGAGAAAAACTGTTTATCTCTCGCAGAGTACTCAGAGATCTCGGGAAAAGAATATGGGAGATGTTTGATCTGGCAGGAGATGCCGCCAGATCAAAAGCTATCTTTGTTTCCAATCGGTATCTCTCGATCGGAAACAAAACAAATATTACTCTGTGCCCTCTGCGACCTCTGTGAGAGATGCTTTGATCTCTATGCCTTCGGGTTTTAAAAACCCCTTGTGGGTCTAAAGATTGAGTTGCTCTAAGACGGCTTCTTTGTTTGGTTTCAAAGAAACGGGTTTTTGCGAAACCCGGATAGCGATGTCCGGGTCTTTCAGCCCGTGTCCGGTCAGGGTCAAGACCAGAACATCCCCTCTTTTGAAAAAGCCTTTTCGATTAAGCTTGATCACCCCGGCCAATGAGGCTGCGGAGGCGGGCTCGCAAAAGATCCCTTCCATGTTTGCCATCATCCGGTAGGTCTCCAGGATCTCCTCGTCACTCACCATTTCAATCAATCCTCCGGACTTATCCCTGGCCGCCTCTGCCTGCTTCCAGCTGGCAGGATTTCCGATGCGGATGGCTGTGGCAAGGGTTTCAGGATGTTCGATTACCTTCTTCCGGACGATGGGAGCTGCGCCTTCAGCCTGGAATCCGAGCATTTTTGGAAGGCCATCGGCTTTGCCTATCTCATAATATTCCGTGTAACCTTTCCAATAGGCGGTGATATTTCCCGCATTCCCAACGGGAAGGCAATGATAGGTTGGAACAAATCCAAGGCAGTCGATGATCTCGAAAGCCGCTGTTTTCTGCCCTTCAATCCTATAGGGGTTGAGGGAGTTTACCAGCGTGATCGGCTCCGTATCAGAGATCTCTCTTACGATGTGAAGGGCCTCATCGAAATTTCCTTCGATCTGGATCACCCGGGCGCCATGGGCAATGGCCTGGGATAGTTTTCCAAGCGCGATCTTGCCCTCCGGAATCAGGACAAAGGCCTTCATCCCTGCACGGGCTGCATAGGCAGCCGCCGAAGCAGAAGTGTTTCCCGTGGATGCGCAGATGACTGCCTTCGATCCCTCCTCTTTGGCCATCGAGACGGCCACGGTCATTCCCCGGTCTTTGAAGGACCCGGTGGGATTGAGCCCCTCATATTTGAAATAGAGCTCAATTTCCGGCAGCAGCTCTTTTTGGATCCGGAAGGAAGGGATAAGAGGGGTATTTCCCTCAAGCAATGTAATAATATTTTCTTCTTTTTTGACTGGCAAAAAATCCCAATAGTTTCGAATCACGCCTTGCCACATTAGCACCTCGAAGTTCGGAGTTTTGAGTTCGGAGTGTTCTAAATTTCTCCGAACTACGAACTAATTACTACGAACTCTTTATTCTAATTTATTTTCTACCCTGATGACCATGGTTTTTCCAAGAATCACACCGAGCCGGTCGATCTCATTCAGGGCCCGATGTACATTTTTTTCTTTGGCTTCATGGGTCATCATCACAACGGGAACAGCCCCTTTGACCTGCCTCCCTTTCTGAATGACAGAAGCGATGCTGATGTCATTCTTTCCCAGGATTCCTGAGATCCTGGAGAGAACCCTGGGGCGGTCCAGGGCTGAAAACCTCATGTAGAAAGGCATGACCACTTCCTCCATCTTTTTAAGGGATATCGTTCGGATGGAGGACTCCTGATAAGAGAGAGGAGGAACACGACGCCCGGATGTACCCATTTGAAGATTTCTTCCCAGCTCAACTAAGTCGCTGACAACGGCGCTGGCCGTGGGCATCTGGCCGGCCCCCTGACCGTAGAGGAGGGTCGGGCCCACCGCATCGCCTTGTATGTAAATGGCATTGAAGACACCATTCACTGTGGAAAGCAAATGGGTCTCGGGTATCATGGTCGGATGCACCCTGGCTTCGATCTTTCCCCGGTCCATCTTGGCAATGGCCAGCAGTTTGATCCGGTAACCGAATTCCCGGCTGAATTGAATATCCACGGGAGTGATTTCCGAAATCCCGTGAATTGAGACCTCGTTGAACTGGATCGAGGTCCCAAAGACCAGACGGATGAGGATTGTCAGCTTGTGGGCTGCGTCTATTCCTTCGACGTCGTAGGTTGGATCTGCTTCGGCATATCCTCTCTGCTGGGCCTCTTTGAGGACTTCCTTGAAGCTTTTCCCTTCGTCCGTCATTTTTGAAAGGATGTAATTGGAGGTCCCGTTTAAAATTCCAAAAACGGAATTAATGCGGTTCGCCACCAGGCCTTCTTTGATGGACCGGATCAATGGAATGCCTCCGCCCACGGAAGCTTCGAAGTTCACATCGACTCCGAAACGATGCGCCGCTTTAAAAATCTCATCCCCATGGAGAGCAAGCAGGGCCTTATTAGCCGTCACCACATGTTTCTTGTTTTGAATCGCCTTAAGAATGTAGGTCTTTGCAGGCTCGATCCCGCCCATCAATTCCATGACGATATCGATCTCGGGATCTTCGATCACCTCTTCCCATCTACGGGTGAGCATCCCCGGCCCGATCTTCACCCCCCGGTCTCTCTCGATGTCGATATCCGCAATCCGTTTCAGAGTGATCCTGGCACCCATTCGCTCCTCGATCAGCTTCGAATTCTTTTGGAGGACTTTGACCACCCCGGTGCCAACGGTTCCGAAACCAATCAGACCCACCTTGATCTCTTTCATCCTCTTCGTCCCTTTAAAAAACCATTGCAGATTGAAGAAAGCCGCATAATCCCCCTTCATCCCCCTTTAGAAAAGGGGGAAATCCAGCGAAACGCGAGGCTCCTGCTTTTGGAAAAACTTGCCACTTGCAGGTAGGACAGGTTATCAGATTTCTTACATTTTGCATTTTGCACTTTACAATTTTCATTTTGCATTGATTACTTTAATACTCTTCCTATTCCTTTGACGGCCTGTTTGATGCGGTTCTCATTCTCTACAAGGGCAAACCGGACATACCCTTCTCCGGTTTCCCCAAAACCCACCCCCGGAGAGACAGCAACTCTTCCTTCTTTCAAAAGGAGCTTTGTGAACTCCACGGACCCCATCTTTTTAAAAGGCTCCGGAATCTCACCCCAGACAAACATGGTTCCTTTCGGTTTTTCAATCTCCCATCCCACCCGTTTCAATCCGTTGACCAGAGTGTCTCTTCTCTTCCGGTAGATCTCCACCGTCTCCCGAACACATTTCTGATCTTCGTTGAGGGCGATGATGGATGCGATCTGGATGGGTTGAAAGACGCCATAGTCAAGGTAGCTTTTCAGCCTGGACAGGGCCGCCAGCATCACGTGATTTCCCACGGCAAAGCCGACCCGCCAACCCGGCATATTGTAACTCTTTGAAAGAGAGAAAAACTCCACGCCCACATCCTTAGCTCCCTTGACTTGAAGCAGGCTGGGCGCCTCGTACCCGTCAAAGACGATGTCTCCATAAGCCAAATCATGGACAATCATGATCTGGTGCTCCCTTGCGAAGGCTACAAGGTTTTCGAAAAAACCGAGGTCCACTACCTTTGTTGTCGGATTGTGAGGAAAGCTGAGAATGATCATCTTGGGATGAGGCCACGTCTGTTTGGTTGCGCTATGGAGGCGGTGGAAGAAGTCTCCTTTCTCGATCAGTGGAACCGATCTCAGATCGCCCCCGGCAATAACTACCGAATAGGCATGAATCGGGTAGGTCGGATCAGGAACGAGGACCACGTCTCCCGGACCCAGGGTAGCCAGCGCAAGATGCCCGAGCCCTTCTTTGGCCCCGATCGTGACGACACACTCCGATTCCGGATCGAGTTCAATATCATAACGTCTCCGGTACCATTCCGTCATGGCAAGCCTCAGTTTGTAGATCCCTTTTGAGGCGGAGTAGCGGTGGTTTCGCCCATTCTCTGCCGCTTCGATCATCTTTTCGACGATATGTTTCGGGGTCGGCAGGTCTGGATTTCCCATTCCAAGATCGATGATATCTTCCCCTTTACGTCTTGCCTCCATCTTTAACTGGTTGACGATACCGAAGATGTATGGAGGGAGTCTCGTCATCCGTTGAAATCCCGAACCATCGGGATGAAAGTGATTCATATCCGGTTTCCCCTTTGCTGAAGATTTCTTTAATGATTAACATACATTACCGCCCTTTTCAATTCGAAACATTCTTACTTAGACACATAGGCTATCCTCCCACCCCCACCCTGGCCCTCCCCTCGGTAACGAGTCGTACCGACCTGATGGGGAGGGAAATCGTCACTCGCTTCGCGTGATTCCTCCCCATTCAAGGGGGAAGTTAGGTCGATTAGACCCGACCACGGGAGGGGGATGGGTATTTGTTGGAGTAGTATTACCCAATGGTGCCCAATTCCAGTCTTCCCTTCCATCTCTTGTGTAAGACTTTCTTAAGGGTCTGGTGGCTGGGATGGACCAGGTCCGGGTCCTCCTGGATGAGTTGAAAGGCCTCCTTTCTCGCTTCAACCAGAATCGGTATGTCCCGTATGAAATGGCCCACCCTGAAATCCGGGAATCCGGATTGCCTTACCCCGAAGATTTCGCCGGGACCCCTCAAGGCCAGATCTTCCTCCGCAATTTGAAATCCATCCGCCGTCCTCTCCATGGCTCGAAGGCGTTTCCTGGCCTCTTCTGAAGACCGGTACTGGGCCAGGAGAATGCATTTTGATGGATAGCGGCCCCTGCCGATCCTCCCTCTCAACTGATGGAGCTGGGAGAGACCAAACCGCTCCGCATGTTCCACCACCATGATCGAGGCGTTGGGGATGTCGATCCCTACTTCGATGACGGTCGTTGCCACAAGAATTTGAATCTCTCCCTCCTTGAAGGCTAACATGACCGCCTCCTTCTCTTCGCTTCTCATCCTGCCATGAAGTAATCCGATCCGAAACTGAGGAAAGATTTCTTTTTGAAAATGCTCTGCCATGCGGGTGGCATCCTTCAGGTCCATTTTTTCAGATTCTTCCACGAGGGGATAGACGATAAAACCCTGTCTGCCCTTCTTCACCTCTCCTTCAATGGTCCGATAAACCCTTTCTCTGGCGGATTCCGGAAAAAGTTTTGTTTCAACGGGTACCCTTCCTGCCGGCATTTCATCGATAATGGATACATCCAGGTCTCCATAAACAGTCATGGCAAGGGTTCTTGGAATCGGAGTGGCCGTCATGACCAGGACATCCGGGTGCTCGCCCTTCTTCCTCAGAAGTCCTCTTTGAATGACGCCAAACCTGTGTTGCTCATCAATAATGGCAAGGCCCAGTCTCTGGAATTCAACCCCTTCCTGAATGACCGCATGGGTCCCGATGACAAGTTGAGTTTGTCCACCCTGGATAGATTGATAGAGGGTTTCGCGCTCCGATCCCTTGATGCCGCTGGTCAGCAGCGCCACTCGAACACCCAGAGGATCAAGCCATCGATGAAGATTAAGGTAATGCTGCTCTGCCAGGACTTCGGTGGGCGCCATGATGGTTGCCTGATACCCGCATTCGATGACATGCAGGCAGGCCAGGAGGGCAACGATGGTTTTCCCGCTTCCCACATCCCCCTGGATCAGGCGGTTCATGGGAAAGGGCTTTTCCATATCATTGCGAATTTCAGCAAGCACCTTCTTCTGGGCACCGGTCAAAGGGAAAGGAAGGCGTTCCATGAATCTCCCGCTTAAGTCTCCTTCGGTGCGAAAGGAGAGCCCGGGCTCAAGGGTTATCCCTCTTTTCTTCATGGCCAGACCAAGCTCTAAGAAGAAAAATTCATCGAAGATGATCCGGCGATGTCCCGCTGACTGGTACCGGTTGAGCATCTCCAGGGGCGCCACATCCGGGGGAAAATGGACATAACGAAATGCTTCTGAAAAATCCATCATGTTTTGTCGCTCCAATATCCGTTGAGGGATCGGGCTCGACAGTCCGTTGACGTAATCCTCCAAAACGCTTTTCAATATCCTTCTTAAGGTTCTCTGATGGAGTCCCTCTGTTTCCGAGTAGACCGGAACGATCCTCTTAAAATTTAGGGAATCTTCTTCAATGTGTCCCTCCGTCATCTCCACATCAGGGTGGTGGATCTCCCTCTGTCCATTGAACCGCCTGACATCCCCTGAGAAGATCAACTTGTTCCCTTTTTTAAAGCGGCCATGGAGATACCTTACGTTCCCATGAAACCACTTCAGTGCAATACTCCCGCTCCCGTCCCCAACCACCGCTTCAAAAACACGCCTTCTTCGATTCCGGTAATAAACCATTCCGGAGAGCAGGATCTCGCCGAACCCGGTCTCCCTGGCGCCTGTTACAAGCTCGGAAATCTTTTTCAGATTGCGGCGGTCTTCATAGCACCGGGGCAGGAAATAAAGGGCATCCTCGATGGACCGGATTCCCTTCCGCTCCAGGTGCTGTGCCAATTTCGGCCCCACTCCTTTCACGTATTGGATGGAATTCGAAAGACTATGCTTACTCTTCTCCATGATCACCCGGCATTATTTTGACATAAATCTTTTTACAGGAGGGGCATTCGATTTCATTCTCTCCTAATTTTAGGTCGAGCTTCTCATAGGAAACGATTTCATTGCAATAGGGACAGCGATAAGGAAATTTTTGTACGATTTGCTCTCCTGATTTCATTATTTCTCCTGCGCGGGTTGGATAGTAAAAAAAGGACCTTCTTTGAAGTTGGGTTTCTTGAAGGGCTTCCTTAAATTCGGGGAAATAAAAGGCAAGGTAAGAATCAATTTCTGTTTCTCGTCCGTGCTGTAGCCAATTATTTTCATCATTAAACGATAGGGACCTGTACCCGGGCCATATTTCTTCTCTTCCAGGGTCACTCTCTTCAGGAGGGATCTCATATCATGAAAGTGTTTTGAGTCCAGAATAGCCCTCCCTTTAGAATTTCCGATGAAATTTCGATACTCCATCAAAACACCTTTCAAGTCCGGAAGGTTTTTCGTCTCCGGCCATGAATCCATCTCTTCTTCAAGATGTTCAACCGTCTTTTCCAGCAGTGCTGGCCGTTGTGATGTCTGAACATCCAGAACCGTATCTCCATCCCAGAAGACTGGTCTTCCCCTATCAAAGCCAAACTTCTCCGGATCAATATTCTCGAGTATCCGTTTTTCTCCATTCCAGTAATAGAGAGAAAGATGGAGATGCGGGGGTTGAATCCCTCCATATTCTGTTGGCCCTTTGCCCGAGTTTCCGGAGAGGGCAATCATCTCTCCTCTTCCCAAGGCCCTTGTAGGTTTTCCCAGGAATTTCATGATATCCCCTGTAAGGATATATTCTTCATCCACTAAAACCTCTTCCAGATGGGCACAACTTACCCGAAACGCGGTATCGAAAATGTAGTAGAACAGAATATACAAAGCCCCGTTCCGGTCTCTCTCTATCTGTCTGAGATAAGAAGTCATCGGAGGAACAAGAGGCGTCCCTGTGGGTACATCATAATCAATGCCTGGAACCGCGCCTCCGCGTTTGTGTCCTTGAAAATCGCCTGGACCACCGTACCTGGAGTACCATTGGATGGGAGGGCCATAAACCGGGTCCCAACTCTCTACCGGTGGATTGTAGAGGCCTTTTTTTATGCTCCATTCGACATCCGTCGTGTCGACAAAAAGATTGGTGCATCCGGAAACCGAAGAACCGACAAGCGAAGCCGCCAACGCCGCCTTCCCGGCTTCTTTGAGAAACTCCCTCCGGGAACAACCCGCAATCTTCACATCACTCTTCGTCTCTCTCGTTCTTTTCTCCATCATTCCAATGTTCCGGTATTCCCGAACGATTTGGCGATATGCCGCACCATCTGACCAAAAACAGCTTGCATGATCTCAGGGGAAAGAAAGTAGTCAGGATTCCCACCGTAAAAAAAAGCGGCAAGCCGTTTCGCGGCTTGTTCGATATCATGCGTTTGATTGTATACTTTTTCGATTAAAGCCCTCTGACTTTTCGCTGTTTCAATTGTCCTTGAGATGAATCCTTTTGCCTCCTCGCCTATCACATACCCGTAGTGATCGGCGCAGAGGTATTCCACGTCGAGTTCCTTAAGCCTCTCGAGACTTTTCTGGTACTGAGTGTAATTGGAATTTCCCGAGGCAACAACCATCTCTTTGAATGGGATGCCTCCTCCGTCTGAAGGAAACAGGGCTTTCAGCTCGGGGAGATAGGCAGCGATCGAACATGAAGAGTGGCCCGGGATTTCCAGGATGCGGATCGTAAAATCTCCCAAATCAATCCGGTCCCCCTCTCGTACCGTTTGGCCGGCCACATCCTGCCGCCAGTCGAGATCATATTCTGAATAGACCTTCTCTTTGCCCATCCGCCCGGCAACGGTCCGGCTAAACTTGTTAATTGTCTCGACGGCCTCTGGCGTCTTCAGGATCTCCCACCCCCGGTTTGATGCATAAACCTCCATCTCCGGATGACGGCGCTTAAAGAAAGGAACGATCCCTACATGGTCAAAATGGGCATGCAGGATCAGCAACCTCCTGATTCGCTCTTCATCAAGGGAGAATTCCTTCAATTGGTGAAGGAGGTCCTGAACAATGTAGCTCATCCCTCCACTGATGAGCATGGACCCATTCTTCCCTTCAAGAAGATAGACACTCGATTCCTCGCATCCTAAAAGCCATAATTTGTTTTGAACCTTGCCTGGTTTTCGAATTCTCATGGCCCTTATCCCCTGTTCATATTATTAAGCATGCGATTCATTATTTAAATTTATAATAATATCCCCCACCTCTGTCAACTTGTAGACATCCGTTTCGGGCCTTGCAGAATCCTGAAAAAAGAATCAAAATTGGATTAAATGCTTTGGAAAGGGTTCACTGTTCGATATTTCGCGGGGGTTTGTTTAAAATTGTAGCGATTTTGTAACAAGCTTAAACAGGGTCAGGTGATACGATGAAATTTTCAGAATCTTCGTTCAACTATTACCCTTTTGAAGATATAAAAACCCGGCTTGAAGCAAAATCGATCTCTCTCCCAAAAGATGGCCCTTCCCATATTCAGAATCCTGAGGAGAAACAGGATTCAGAAACTGATGAAGAGCTCTTTGCGGATGCCATGGAAGGCGTCACGCCGATTTCGAAAAACAATCGTGCCGAAAGAGCTTCTTCGTTAAAACTACCGGAGGGGTCCAGGGAGAGGGAAGATGCGGAAATCCTTGCGAAGTTGAGGGATCTCATTCAATATGGAACAGGATTCAATATCTCCGATACTCCCGAATATATTGAAGGGACCGGATATCATATTCACAGGGAGGTTGCAAGGCGCCTCCATCGGGGGGATTATTCCATACAAGCCCATATCGATTTACATGGTCTGACGGCAGAAAATGCAAAGGAGGTCTTCGAGAAGTTCCTCAACTGGGCAGTGACAACCGGCAACAGAGGAATTTTAGTCATTCATGGCAGGGGCCTGTCCTCACCATCCGAACCTGTCTTGAAGAGAAAAGTCGTGGAGTGGCTGACCCGTGGGCCGTGGCGAAAATGGGTGGTCGCTTTTTCAAGCGCGAGATTATGTGACGGAGGCGCAGGAGCGACGTATGTGCTCCTGAGAGAGCGTCCTGTTTCGAGGCGGGTGAAAATCAAGCCGCGTCGTCCCTTTATCGCATAAGACCAAAGGAAAGACCAGCTCGTTGATCCAAAGTCTCAAAGGGAACAATTATTTAGCGCTTTGAAAAGGAATGGAATTGGTCCCCTAGTCAGAAATGATTCCAGAGTTTTAGAATGCGGTTTTTTTATATTTTGCTGTATTGAAATGCAGGGAGTGAACAAAAGGCTGTAATTCTTTTGGAGCCATTTGACTGAGCAAATAAAAGGTTTCCGCTCTAAAACTCTTGCATCATTCCTGACCGGGGTCCCATGGGGCCAATTTTTCAAAGCGCCAAGGTGTGATCAAAAGGAAAGAAATACCATTCCGAAAGACGGAAAATTCTTTCCTAAAAAAGAAAAACTCATTCTCAATGAGGTATTGTGTAGTTTTATAAAGACAATTCAAAAATAATTCGATGGTCATGCAAAAAGTCATTAGCTAATCGCCTGGAATTTGTTTCCAGGACCTCATAACTTATTGATTTTGTTAGATACTGAATTAAGTTCGGTTCGATAATTTCCATTTTTTCATTACTTTATGGGAGGCCATCCATTCTAACTTCTGAAAAAACAAAAGGATTTTAAATAATCTCCAAAAAAGCTGAATCTGGTACGGGGTTTGCTTTTCATATTCCATATTTTCTTATGGGATTGCCGTGTTTCGGGTGTTGAATCATAATATGATTGAGGAGAAACCCTAAATGGTAGCTTATGAGTTCTACATGAAGGACGGGGAAAAAGGAGAGAAGTTACTCGGAATACTGCCGGAAAGACGGACCGATCCGGAAAGAATCAGCCAGGATTCAATAATGAATTGGGCCAAGATGGCTTTTTGTAATACGCTGGATATCCATAAGATCTTTTTTATTCGGATAAGATTAGAGAATCCAGCTGGTTTTGGAAGATTTTGAAATACCTTTCTTCTCTCTCATTCCATTATTATCATTCCCACCCTTGATTTTCATTTCTAAATGTTATAATTGCTTTCGAATCGGATTGGATAATACCCATGCCCGTCGGAATTTTCATTGCCTTTTTTGGATACCTCTTGGGATCGATTCCCACGGGGGTCGTTCTCACCAGATTCTTTTCGAAGGTAGACCCAAGACAAGCCGGGAGTAAAAATATCGGGGCGACGAATATCTTTCGTACCGCAGGCAAGACACTGGGTATCCTGACACTCGTCGGGGATGCCCTGAAAGGTGTCATCCCGATCGGCATTGCTATCCACTGGGGATTATCTCATCCCTGGATCGCTCTGGCAGGGCTCACCCCCCTTCTCGGTCATGTCTTTCCCATTTTTCTCGGCTTCAGGGGCGGAAAAGGAGTAGCGACTGCCCTCGGAGTCTATGTGATAGTTTCCCCGGTTGCAACGCTGATCGAGTTTTTTCTCTTTGCCCTGATCGTATGGAGATGGAGATTCATCTCTTTGGGATCGATTGCTTGTGCAACGACGATGCCGATCCTGATCGCCAGTTTCAGGAGTGATTCCAAATCCTATTTTATTGCAAGTGTGGTGATGGCCGCCTTGATCCTCTATCGGCACCAGTCGAACATCTCAAGACTTTTACAGGGAACGGAGAACAAGTGGAAAGCAGACAGTAGGCAGGAGGCAGAAGGCACTAAGCAGTAAAGAAGCCCAAACCAAAGCCGAGGTCCCGAAACAAGGTTCGGGATGACAAAAAAATGAAGACCGGATTCTCTTTTATTCTTGATGAAATCGTAAAAAAGTGGAAAAGGCTAACGATCGTCATTCCGGCGAAAGCCGGAATCCAGTAATTTCCGTTAATTATGAAAACACTGGATCCCGCTCGGAGCGGGATTTTCACCGGTGAGACGACTTTTTCCGAGACCATCGTTCTTGTTTAAGTGTTATTTTTATCCGCCTACTGCTTTCTGCCTACTGCCTGCTAAAGTTTCTTAAGGGCGGCTCTTGCCCTTTTTTCCTTTTTCGAAGGCCTTCTCGAAGGTCCCTTTCTTTTTCCTCCTCTTTCCTCCTCTTCTTTGCCCTCGTCTTTTCCTCTTTCAGGGTCTAACACCGACCTCTCTATTCTATCTTGGAATCGATCAGAGGGTATCGCTGAAACAGACATTCGCCCTGCATAATGGATAAGCTCCCGGTCTGAAGAGATGAGAACCGTTCCAGATCCTCTTTCCCGGATTAATCGTTTGATCACTTCATCCGCCTTTTCGCCCAACCTGGAGAAAACGATTTCGATTCCCCTTCTCTTCTCCTTTTTTTCTACCGTCCATCCACCCTGCCAACCGTCAAAAACAATGGTGATGTCGCAGGGCTTTCGCTGGCGGTACGCAGAGAGTTCGTCGATGAGCCGGTCCCTTTCCCTCTGAAGTTCCATGGAATTCAAGGAACTCAGAGATCTGTTCACATGGAGGAGGTTATAACCATCGATAAGGAGATGCATCTTCATTCAAACTTAGTGGTTTCGGATTTGTTATCTGCCGGGATTAGAATCCGAATGTCCATCCGGGGCTGTAAGATCGCCCTGGCGGTCTGCAACCCTACGAGAACCTCGGGGAGCTTTTCCTCTCCCTCTGCAAAATAGACTCGAAGACTCTTGGCCCATTCGACATCTATTTCCCCCTTCCCTTGACCTATCCAGTCGGCCATTCCTTCCATGACGACCCTTACAAGCTTGCTACAGTCCAGATGATAGTCTTCTCCATGGGGAAAGGAAATACAGAGGCTGGAGATTTCGAGCTTCTTGAGAGTGTTCAGCAGGTGCTGGAAAAGCTCTCGCACACGCAGGGAACTATATTCTCTCATTTTTCCCAGACCCACCAGAAGGATCATCCGGGGTACGGTTCGCCCCTCTGATGGAATCAGTACGGTCTCCTTCCAGCTTCCCGTTATCCGCTTATCGATCAGAAAGCGGGATAACATTCCATTCAATCTCCAATCAATCCAGCCACTCGCCCCTTGAAGTGGCCTTTCGTCCTGGAAGAATCCCGTAGCGACCACGTCACATTCCTGAAGATCGATAGCTTCCGAGGAAAGAATAACATCCATAAAGCTTAACTCCCAAATTCCAGGCAAATTCTACATGCTCGGCTCGTCACCCTCGAATCATGAAAATTGACCTCAGTCCCCTCTCCCTTGACGGGAGAGGGCAAGGGTGAGGGTGACTCATTGGACTTGTTCCCCCCTCACCTTAATCCTCTCCCACCAGGGGGAGAGGAGAATTAATTAATGGGTAATCGTTCGTAATGAATATAACCCCTCTCGAACGATAATAATCACAATGTCACCCTTTACCGACTTTTGTAAAAGGGGGCTATGGAGATTTGGAAACAGACCTTGGCTGGAGCGGTTTCCGGATCGCTTCATTCTGGATCCGGTCGAGTATGCCGTTGATGAAACTGCCGGAGTCCTCGGTGCCATATCTTTTTCCGAGGTCAATGGCTTCGTTTAATGTCACTTTGGGAGGAATTTCATCACAATACTGGAGTTCAAAAGCCGCAATTCGGAGAATGTTCCGGTCAATGACGGGCATCCGTTCTAATCGCCAGTTTTCCGAATATTTTTCGATCAATTGATCGAGCTTTTCAACATGCTCCACGACACCCAGGATGAGACGCTCCGCAAACTCATCTTTCCCTTTTTCGAGCGAAAAACATTCCCCGATCAATCCAATGGTTCGATAGATGTCCTGGCGGGTAATATCCCATTGATACAAAACTTGAAGTGCGAATTCCCTTGACTGCCTCCTCTTCTTCAAACTTATTCTTAATCCTTTCCTATTTCCTTGAGGAGATTGGCCATCTCGATCGCAGTCATGGCCGCATCGAACCCCTTGTTTCCGACTTTGGTCCCCGCCCTCTCAATGGCCTGTTCGATGGTATCCGTGATCAGCACCCCGAAGGCGACCGGTATCTCATTCTCCAAGGAAAGAGTGGCGATCCCTTTTGTGACTTCCGTTGCGATGTAAGCAAAATGGGGAGTGGCCCCCCGGATCACACAACCTAAGCAGATAATGGCATCGAATCGCCCGCTTTTCGCCATTTTCTTTGCCGCCAGAGGAATCTCGAAAGACCCTGGAACCCGGGCCACCGTGCAGTCTTTCTCCTCCGCTCCGCTCCGTTTCAAGGCGTCCATTGCCCCCTCCAGGAGTCGATCCCCGATGAAATTGTTGAACCGGCTCACCACGATCCCGAACTTGAGGCCTTTCGCCACCAATTTTCCTTCAAGGCTTTTCAACATTCTTTCCCCTCCTCAGAAATAACTCCGAAACCTGAAATCCTGCTACTCTCCTGTTTTGATGGACAGCAGATGGCCCATCTTTTTTGCTTTCACTTTTAAGTATTCAATATTCTCTTTAAACGGCTTGGTCTCAATGGGAATTCGTTCTACGACTTCGATTCCGTAACCTTCAAGTCCGATGATCTTTCGAGGATTGTTTGTCATCAGGCGAATCTTGTGGAGTCCTAAATCTGCGAGGATCTGCGCGCCAATCCCATAATCCCGCATGTCCGCTTGAAATCCAAGGGCTTCATTGGCTTCGACCGTATCCTTTCCCGATTCTTGAAGAGAATAGGCCTTCAGTTTATTCACCAATCCGATTCCCCTGCCTTCTTGCATCATGTAAACGATGACGCCCTTCCCTTCTTTTTCAATCATAGCCATAGCCGTATGAAGCTGCTCTTCACAATCACACCGCTTCGATCCGAAGACGTCGCCAGTCAGGCACTGTGAATGGACCCTCACAAGAACTTCATCCTCCGGGGCGATGTCGCCTTTGAGCAGGGCAATATGATGATAAGAATCGACATCATTTTCGTAGCCGACTGCCGTAAAAGTGCCTCCGTACTTCGTCGGAAGCTTCGCCATGGCAATGCGCCGAACCAGGGATTCCTTATTCATCCGATATTTGATTAAATCGGCAATGGCCACAATCTTCAGACCATGCCGTTTCGCAAAGACTTGAAGGTCCGGCATTCGGGCCATTGTCCCGTCGTCATTCATGACTTCGCAGATCACCCCTGCGGGCTTCAGTCCTGCAAGTCGCGCCAGGTCGAGCGATCCCTCGGTCTGGCCCGTCCTGACCAGAACCCCGCCTTTTTTTGCTCTCAGGGGAAAGATATGTCCCGGAGCAACCAGGTCCTCCGGTTTGGTCCGGTCATCAACAACCGTCTGGATGGTCGTAGCCCGGTCGGCCGCGGAGATACCGGTAGTCACTCCATGGCAAGCATCAACGGAGATGGTAAAAGCCGTTTGGAATCGGGAGGAATTTTCCGAGACCATCATGGGGATGCGCAGGTCATTCAGCCTTTCTTCCGTCAAAGAAAGACAGATGAGTCCCCTCCCGTGTTTTGCCATAAAGTTGATGGCTTCGGGTGTTACCTTTTCCGCAGCCATGGTCAGATCGCCTTCGTTTTCCCGGTCCTCGTCATCAACAAGGATGATCATCTTCCCCTGACGAATATCCTCCACAGCCTCTTCAATTGAGCTAATCATTCAATCTCCTTATGAGAGCTCTGAAAAACTACTTCCCGCTCTCTCGATTACACAGATTTCAAAAAAGATTACACAGATTTTCCTTTATTTCCATTGCGTTTCCAATCCGTGTAATCATTTTATAATCCCTGTAATCAGAGATTTCTGACTTTTTCAGAAATCTCCTCATTTGTTCTTTATGAATCCATGCTCGGATAAGAAAGAAAGGTCAATTTCTCTACTCGTCCGGGCTCCCTGGTTCATCAGCCGTTCTACATATTTGCCAAGAATGTCAGTTTCCACATTGACTGGGTCGCCTGTTTTCTTATTGGGAAGGTTTGTTTTATCAAGGGTAAATGGTATAATCATAACCTGGATTTCTCCATCCGTCACTTCATTCACGGTCAAGCTTATTCCATCGATGGCGATTGACCCTTTCTGAACGATGTATCGGGAAGCGGATTCAGGAACCCTTATCCCAATCTGCAAAAAATCCTTTTCCTTCCTTTTTTCTGTAATGACGCCGATTCCGTCAATATGTCCGGTGACGATGTGTCCGCCCAACCGGTCACTCAACTTCAGGGCTCTCTCCACATTAATCTCTTCTCCCTCTCTCAACCCCGATAATGTGGTTCGTTGGATTGTTTCAGGAGAAAGGTCAAGCTCAACAACCTTTTCTTTCTTGTGAACAATAGTCAGACAAACACCATTTACATTAATACTATCACCGAGTTGGGTCTCTGTCAAACCTACTGGCAGCTCCAGGGCCAACCTCTTCCCCTTTCCCCGGTATTCCGACCTGACAACCTTCGCTTTTCCCTCCACAATCCCTGTAAACATATTATTCCCATGTGATGTCAGGGTCTTAAATCTGATCCGTTCATGTTTGTTGAATTGCTAATTGATTCCCGCGTTTCGCGGGACTAATTTTCCATTTGCAATGATTCTTCTTACTTCGCCCGGTATCCCTCTATGAGGATGTCTTCCCCAATCCTTTTTGTTCTAATTTTACTTAAAGAAATCGCATCGCTAAGATGCTTAAACCCTTTCCCGCCAAAAATCCCGATAGCCTGCGGGTCGCCGATCAATTTTGGGGAGAGGAAAAGGAGAAGCTTGTCGAAAAGCTTCCCATCCAGGAAGTCACCATTAACCTGACTTCCTCCCTCTACTAAAAGACTCATGAATCCCATTTCGCCCAATCTGGAAAGGCAATCTTTTAAATCCACCCTTCCTTCTTTTGAGTCGCTGATCAGGATTCCGACTCCTCTCTCCCTCAGTCTCCCGATTTTCTCCCTGGGTGCAGCCTCAGTGGTTGCAATGATCGTTTTCGAGGGTGAATGCTCGACCACTTTCGCCTGTTCAGGAATTCTCAACTGACTGTCCAGAATGATGCGAAAAGGGTCCCTTCCACCTTTCACGCGGGCGGTTAAAAAAGGGTCGTCTTTCAACAAGGTGCCTATTCCCACCAGGACGCCATCCACTTGGTTTCTCAGCCGGTGGACGAAACGTCTCGATAACTCGCCCGAAATCCATTTCGATTCACCGTCTCGCGCAGCAATCTTGCCATCCAATGTTGCAGCGGCTTTTAGAATGACAAAGGGCTTCCCCTCGACGATATATTTGCAGTATGCCTCGTTCAGTTTCTGACATTGGCCCTCGAGGACGCCTGTCCGGACCTCGATACCGGCTCTTTGCAGTCTTTTTATTCCCTTTCCCCGTACGATTGGGTTGGGGTCCTTCATGCCGATTACGGCCTTTTTCACTTTTGCCCCAATGACTCTGGGAGCACAAGGAGGGGTCTTCCCGTAATGGGTACAGGGCTCAAGGTTAATATAGAGCGTAGCCCCTCTTGCTTTCTCACCTGCCTGATCAAGGGCAAAGACTTCTGCATGAGGGTGCCCGGCCTTGGGGTGGTATCCTTCCCCGACCACTCTGCCTGCCTTCACCAGAACAGCGCCAACCATCGGATTGGGCGAAGTCCTGCCCCTCCCCTTCTCCGCCAGCCGGATTGCCCGCTTCATCCAATATTCATCGTTCATCTCATCCCCAGCCTAACTGGGAAAATTCGAAATCCGAATATCGAAATACGAAACAAATCCGAAATTCGAATATCGAAACGTAAAATCTTCTCCTTTATTTGGGTCATTTGAATTTTGAACATTTGTGTTTGTTTCGAGCTTCGGATTTCGGGCTTCGATATTATTTCTTTTTGGCTTCTCCTTTGTTCCCGAGGAGGTCTTTTAGCTCATCCATGAATTCCTGAATATCCTTGAACTGCCGGTAGACAGAGGCAAAGCGGACATAAGCTACCCCGTCCAAGTGATGGAGCTCTTCCATGACCTTCTCGCCAACCACCGAACTCCTCACTTCCCTCTCTCCTCCTTCCTGGAAATGGAGCTCGATCCGGTTGACAATCTTCTCGATTTGGTTAATGCTGATCGGCCTTTTTTCGCACGCTTTTTTCAGGCCGTTGAGAATCTTCAGCCGGTTAAAGACCTCCCGTCTTCCATCCTTCTTGACCACCAGGGGAAGGGCGTCCTCGGCCCGCTCGCTTGTCGTAAACCGCTTCTGGCAGCCAAGACACTCCCTTCTTCGACGTATGGTATCCTTATCCTTGCCGAGGCGGGTGTCTACAACTTTACTCTCTGGGTGATTGCAGAAAGGGCATTTCATATTTGATTGTCGCTCGTGGAATGTGGAAGGCGGGGGGCAGACATGAGCGTTCTATACTCTACCTTCTACTTTCCAACTTCGGGTCTCTTTGAAATTTTTCGACTTTGACTCTGGACTCTCTCAGCATCTTCGCGGCCAGTTTGTCCGCGTAACCGTCTTCGTAGACAATCCTTTCAATTCCCGCATTGATGATCATTTTCGAGCAGATGATGCAGGGGTGGTTGGTGCAGTAGAGGGTGGCTCCCTTAATCCCAACTCCATGATAGGCTGCTTGTATGATGGCATTTTGTTCCGCATGGAGACCGCGGCAGAGTTCATGTCGCTCTCCGGAAGGAATCCCCATCTGTTCTCGAAGACAACCGACATCGAGACAATGGGCTAACCGGGAAGGAGCCCCGTTATAGCCGGTTGCCAGGATCTTCTTGTCTTTGACCAGGATGGAACCCACATGACGCCTTAGACACGTAGCCCTCTTGGCGACAAGATGCGTAATATCCATAAAATACTCTTCCCAGGAGGGTCGCGCAGGATGGATCTGTTTTTTCTTTCGTTCTTTCAAGGGTGAGCCATTCATCTCAAATCCCAATTTCCAAATTCCAAACCCCAAATAAATACCAAGCTCCAATTAGGAATGATCGAAACTGTCCTGATTGAGTTTTTGAAATTAGGTCATTGGAGATTTATTTGTGATTTGGCCTGCCTGCGCGTAGTCCCGCCTTGCGAGACGAAGGCAGGTGCTTGGGACTTGGTGCTTATTCTGCGAAATTTTTCTTTTCGAGGGCCTCGATCTTTTCCAGGCGTTTTTTATGTCTGCCTCCTGCAAAAGGGGTATTCAACCATACCCTTACGACCTCTTTGGCGACTTCCTTTCCGATGACCCGGCCGCCGATGACCAGAATGTTTGAATCGTTGTGCTCTCTGCTGCACCGGGCAGAGTAAAGGTCATTGACTAACGCAGCCCTCACACCAACGAATTTATTGGCTACAATCGACATGCCGATACCCGTTCCGCAGACCAGAATCCCCCTCTCCAATTCCCTTTTGGAAACCTTTTCAGCCAGGAGGATGCCGTAATCGGGATAATCCACTGAAGCCTCCTGGAAAGCCCCCATATCAATTGTCTCTAATCCCATCGACTTCAAGAAAGGCTTTAACTCCTCTTTGAGCTCGAAGCCCGCATGATCACAGGCAATCCCGATCTGCACGATCTCACCCTTCAAACCGTCTGAAAATCAGAACAGCATTCGTTCCACCGAACCCGAAGGCATTCGACATGGCCACATGAATCGGCTGGTGTCTAACCAGATTTGGAACATAATCCAGATCACATGCCGGGTCTGGTTCTTCGTAGTTTATGGTAGGCGGGAGGATACCCTCCCGGAGAGCAAGGATAGACAGAATGGCTTCTGTGCTTCCAGCCGCGCCCAGAAGATGGCCGGTCATCGATTTCGTGGCGCTGATGGGAATCTTCTTCGCGTAGTCACCAAATACATTCTTGATGGCCTGGGTCTCCGTGGCATCATTCAGGGGAGTTGAAGTTCCATGGGCATTGATGTAATCGACATCCTCCGGTTTCAATCCGGCATCCCGGAGTGCCATTCGCATGCACCGGGCCGCCCCATCGCCATCCGGAGAAGGGGCGGTGATGTGATAGGCGTCGGCCGTATAACCATAACCGATCAACTCGCCATGGATTTTTGCGTTTCGATTCAATGCAAAGCCAAGTTCTTCCAGGATCAGAACACCCGCTCCCTCGGCAACAACAAATCCATCCCGGTTTCTTTCAAAAGGCCGACTGGCTTTCCCCGGTTCTTCATTTCGCGTGGAGAGGGCCTTCATGGCGTTGAATCCTGAGATGGTGAGCGGTGTGATGTTCGCTTCTGTTCCACCCGCAATCATAGCATCCGCATCTCCATACAGGATCGTACGAAAGGCATCTCCGATCGAGTGGGCCCCCGTCGCACAGGCCGTGACCACGCAGGTGTTCGGTCCCTTAGGACCGAACTGCATGGCTATCTGGCCGGATGCCATATTGGCAATGAGCATAGGAATGAAAAAAGGGCTGATCCGGCTCGGCCCTCTCTCCAATAGAATCTTGTGATACCTCTCGATTGAAGGCAACCCACCCAGTCCGGTGCCAACAATCACCCCGATTCGTTCGCTATTCTCAGGGATAATCTTGAGCTGGGCATCTTCAAGGGCCTCTTTTGTGGCAGCTAACGCATATTGAATGAAGAGATCCATTTTCTTGATCTCTTTCTTATCAATATAAAGCTCCGGATTAAACCCCTTCACCTCGCCTGCAATTTTAGTGTCGTACCCGGTTATTTCGAAACGGGTCAGGGGCCCGATTCCGGACCGGCCTTCACAAATACTCTTCCAGGCTGTTTCCACTCCGATACCGGTTGGGAGAACGAGTCCCATTCCAGTGACCACAACCCTCTTTCTCAAAAGATCACACCTCCTTATTCACCCCGAAAGGTCTTTTTTCACTTAGCGGCATGGCTCTTGATATACTCAATCGCGTCGCCCACGGTGAGGATCTTCTCCGCATCCTCATCGGAGATCTCCATATTATACTCCTCCTCCAAGGCCATAACCAACTCCACCAAGTCAAGAGAATCGGCGCCTAAATCATCGACGAACTTAGCCTCGGGAGCCACCTCGCTTTCATTGACACCCAGCTGTTCCACAATGATCTCCTTGACCCTTTTTTCTACGGACATGAAATCACCTCCTTAAAGTAATATTCAGAAATTCGAAATCCGAATATCGAAATCCGAAACAAATCCAAAATCCAAATACCTGAATTTCCGAAACATGATTTAATAATTCGTTTTGAATTTTGATCATTCGAAATTGTTTCGAACTTAGGATTGATCCTTGACGGATGCTTCGCCCGTGCTTCGAATTTCAATTTCTTCCTTACATATAGATTCCACCGTTCACATTCAAAACCTGCCCGGTGATGTAACTCGAAGCCTCCGAGACAAGAAAGAAGACTGCTTCCGCGACATCTTCCGGTTGGCCCAACCGTTCCATCGGAATCATTCGCTTCAGGTCTTCCTTCGCTTTTTCAGGGATCGCATCGGTCATCGGCGTTTCAATATATCCGGGAGCGATGGCATTCACATTGATCCCTCTCTGGGCAAATTCGCGGGCAACCGTCTTTGTAAAGCCGATAACCCCCGCCTTGGACGCTGCGTAATTTGCCTGGCCCGCATTTCCCATCTCCCCAACCACGGAGGCAATATTTACAATCTTACCGTATCTCTGTTTGGACATATGCCGGATGACCGCTCGGGTACATTGAAAAGTCCCTTTCAGGTTCACATCCAGAACGGCATCCCAATCCTCCTCGGTCATTCTGAGGATCAGCTTGTCCCTCGCAATCCCGGCGTTATTGACCAGAATGTCGATTCGATTAAATTGTTCCAGGATAACCTGGACCATTTTCTCCACATCCTCAGAACTGGTCACGTTCGCTTTGATCGCTAAGGCCCTGCGGCCCTTGGATAGGATTTCGCCGGCCGTCTCCTCTGCCTTCTGAAGATTGATATCCGAGATAACAAGATCTGCGCCTTTCTCAGCCAGAAGGAGGGCCACTGCTTTTCCAATCCCCTGGGCACCGCCAGTAACCAGAGCTACTTTACCTATCAATTCCAATGTTTCCTCCCTACCCCGGTATCTTCTTCAGACCCTTCACATCTTCGATATTGAACGTCTCTATGCCTGGCTCAATCCTTTTCATGAGTCCCGTGAGGACTTTGCCCGGGCCAATTTCCAGAAACCGCTCCATTCCCTTTTCAAGCATCTTCCGCATCGATTCCTCCCAGCGAACGGGACTTGAGACCTGGGCAACGAGCAGTCCCGCCACCCGGTCTTTTGAAGTGTTGACTTCCGCCTCAACGTTCGTCACCACGGGAGTTTTGAGCTCTTGGATCGGTATTTTTTCCAACTCTTTCTCTAAGCGAACACCAGCCGGTTCCATGAGAGGCGAATGAAAAGGGGCGCTAACCGGAAGCAGAAGGGCTTTTTTGCCTTCTCTTTTTACCCTTTCGATGGCTCGTTCGACGGCCTTGGTGTGGCCGGAGATAACGATTTGTCCCGGACAGTTAAAATTCGCCGGAGAAACAACTTCCCCGGATTCCTCCTCCTGGCAGAGCCTCTCCACCTGCTCTCTTTCCATCCCCAGAATTGCAGCCATTGCCCCCTCTCCTGCCGGGACGGCTTCCTGCATGAATCTCCCGCGGAGGCGTACCATCTGGACGGCATCAGTAAAACGAATTGCCTCTGACAAAACCAGAGCGCTGTATTCTCCAAGACTGTGGCCGGCAACCAGACTGGGTCTCAAGCCTTTTTCCGCCTGGAGAACCTTCAGCGCCGCAACACTTGTTGTCAGGATGGCGGGCTGAGTATTCTCGGTGAGCTTAAGCGCTTCTTCCGGTCCCTGAAAGCAGAGGGTCGAGATGGAGAAGTGGAGGGCATCATCCGCCTCTTCGAAGATTTCACGAGCCACCTTAAAATTCTCAAAAAATTCCTTCCCCATTCCGATGGATTGGGATCCCTGGCCCGGAAAGATAAACGCCGTCTCTTTCATAAAACCTCGTCAATTTTAGTCTGATAGTCAGGTAGTCCCATAGTCGTGTAGTCCGAAAACCACGGGACTAAGCGACTACCAGACTACGAGACTATTTTTTACTTGCGTATTCTTTACTAAGCTCCTGCCCGATCACATTCCGCTGGATCTGATTGGTTCCCTCATAGATCTGGAGAATCTTTGCATCCCGCATCATCTTTTCGACGGGATACTCACGCATATATCCGTAGCCTCCGAAGATCTGCACCGCATCCGTCGTGACGCGCATCGCCACATCACTTGCAAAAACCTTTGCCATCCCGGAAACTTTCGAGATCTCTTTCGGGTCTTTTTCCTGGTCAATATATCGAGCGACGGAATAGACAAGAGCCCTGGCTGCTTCGACCTGTGTGGCCATATCTGCCAGGATATGCTGAACCGCCTGAAAAGAAATGATCTTTCTTCCAAACTGCTCGCGCTCCCGGGCATAGCGGACCGCCTCATCGAGGGCCCCCTGGGCTATCCCAACCCCCTGGGCCCCTACCCCGGGCCGCGTTCGGTCAAAAGTCCGCATGGTGACAATGAATCCCATTCCTTCCCTTGCAATCCGGTTCTCTTTACGCACAAAACAGTCTTGAAAGATGAGCTCGCGGGTGGCAGAGGCCCGTATCCCCATCTTCTTTTCCTTCTTCCCAAATTCAAATCCTGGGGCTCCTTTCTCCACGATGAATGCACTGGCGCCTCGGGGCCCTTTTGAGCGGTCCGTGATTGCAATGATCGTATAAATTTCCGCCTCTCCCCCGTTCGTGATCCACTGCTTCGTTCCATTCAGGAGATATCCATCCTCCTTGCGGGTTGCAGTGGTCCGGATCGCACCTGCGTCACTGCCTGCGTCAGCCTCTGTTAAGCCGAAGGCGGCCAGTCTCTTTCCTTTTGCAATATCGGGAAGGTATTTCTTTTTCTGCTCTGCGCTTCCATAAAGGATGATCGGGTGAGCGCCCAGGCCGCTTGCTGCATAACTGGTTGCCACACCCAGACAGACCCGGCTGAGCTCTTCTACCGCCAGGCAATTCTCCAGCTCGCCGCCTCCGAAGCCTCCATACTCTTCCTCGATTGAAACTCCGAAAAGACCCGACTCTGCGCAGATTCTCATGATCTCCCAGGGAAACTCTTCTTTCTCATCCAGTTCTCCCCGAACGGGTCTCACTTTCTCTTCTGCGATTTTTCTCGCCAGTTCCCGGATGGTCTCCTGATCCGGAGTAAGAAAATAGTTCAACCTCTTTTCCTCCTGTTTAAGAATAAATGACCCTCCCCTCACCCTTCCCCTCTCCCGCGAGGGGAGAGGGATGGGGTGAGGGCGATCACTGGACTGCTTTGATGGATTCTCCTTCCCTTTCCTGACGCCTCTGACCCAGCTTGAGCAGTTCCTGTTTCTCGGCGAGCTCCTGTGTCAGGTGTTCGTTTAACTTATTCTTAGCCAGATTGCCCGCCAGGAGAATGGCATTCATGATGGCTTTACCGTTGGACGAACCGTGACTGATAACGCAATTTCCATTGATTCCCAGGAGGGGGGCGCCGCCATATTCCGAATAATCCATCCTTTTTTCGAGGCGCCGCATCGCCCGTCCCATAAGAAAATAGGCTACCTTTGCCCTGACATTGTCCCTCGCTTCAGTTTTAAGAATGGTGCTGATCGTCTCCCAGAGACCTTCGCTGATTTTCAACGCGACGTTTCCCACAAATCCATCGCACACAATGACGTCCACCGACCCGCTATTCAAATCTCGCCCTTCCACATAGCCCACATAATTGAGGTCCGTTGCTGAAAGATGCTCATGGACCTCTCGTGTCAGCTCGTTTCCCTTTCCCTCTTCCTCTCCATTGCTCAGCACGCCGATCCTGGGTTCCTCCTTTCCCAGGATGTATTTCGCGTAAGCATCTCCCATGATGGCAAATTGGACGAGGTGAAAGGGCTTGCAATCTACATTGCCCCCTGAGTCAATCAGGACCGTGGACCCCTTGGGCGTGGGGTGGATCGTGGCGATGGCGGGCCGTTCCACTCCCTCCAATTTCTTGAAGATGTACATGGCCAGGGCCATCGCTGCCCCCGAATTTCCCGCTGAGACTACCCCGTTCGCTTGTCCTTCTTTTGCCAGATCAATGGCCACTTTAACGGATGTCTCCTTCATCCGGCGGATGACCACCGAAGGAGAATCATGCATGGCGACCACATGGGGAGCATGATGGATGTAGATCGGGAGCTTGGAGGTGCGGTATTTGGACAGCTCTTTACTGATCTGATCCTCATCCCCTACCAGAATGACTTTCAGGCCATATTCTTTCGAAGCTAAGTAAGCGCCTTCCACTGTAGCCTGAGGGGCGGCGTCTCCTCCCATGGCATCCACGGCTATCTTCATCTGCGATTCTCTATCCCGGGACCGAAATGATTCATTTCTCCTCTTCCACCGAAATGACCTCTCTCCCCTTGTAGGTCCCACAATGAGGACAGAGGTGATGCGGTAGAACAGGTTCATGACACTGAGGGCAAAGAGAGACGACAGGCGGACTCAGTTTATCATGGGCCCGGCGTTTACCCCTTCTGGCCGGCGATGTTCTGCGTTTTGGAACTCCCATCTGTAATTGTCCTTTCTTTTTTGGATGACGAATGATGAGTGATGAGTCTTAAATTTTGAATTCTTAACTCTCAACTCCTACTGATCCAATTTCAATTTTTTAAGCGCCGAAAACCCGGACGCAAACCCTTCCCGATCACACTGGCAATCTGAAAGGTTTAGGTCCTTCCCGCAAACCTGACACAACCCCTTACATCCTTCACGACAAAGAGGTTGATAAGGGATTTCCAGAAAAACCTGCTCACAGGCAATCTCGGAGAGATGGATTTCCCCCCCCTCAAAGAAATTGGATCCCAGGTCTTCTTCGTTCAACTCGGTTTCCTCCGCAAGAGACGCCTCCTTTAACGGGTGAAGCATCAGCTCAAGCTTGGAAGAGAGCGGGGAAGAGAACTCGTTCAAACATCTTACACATTGCAATCGGAGAGTGGTGTGAACGCTCCCTGTAAGGAAGAAGGTGCGCCCCGTCTTTCTGATCTTCACTTCCATGTGGAGGGGGGTTTCAAAGTCGAAATCGATTCGAGAGAGACCCTTCAGATAAGCGAGCAGGGATGCCCGGTCCTCCTCCCACTCTAAGTCCAACCCTCCTTCTGGAATTTCGTCTATTCTTAAGGTGCGCAAGCAATTTCCATCCTGTGTCGATAAGTTCAAAAACTCAAATATATAAGAAAAAATCCTTTTGTCAAGACAAAGTTGGGAAAGCCTTCCTGTGAAAAATTCATTTAGTATGTTAACAAAGTAGCCGATATTTCTGCAAGTCCGGCTAAAAATAAATCTCTTTTCCCTGAGATAAGGCTCAAAAAAGAAACACCTTGTGACGATAGGAGTCGGTGTCGGACAGGGTTAAGGGGTTTTCATGTTTTTTAAGACAAGCTCGGTGATATCCATTGCCGAAATGGGAATCTTTTTTTTCCGTGAGGCGGTCAAGAGGGTGCGGATGCATTGCTGACAGGCAGAGACCACCATGTCAGCGCCAGTAGCCTTGATCTCTTCAATCTTCGCCTGGGCCATGGCTATTGCGAGGTCCGGACGCACCATTTCAAGGTCGCCACCTCCTCCGCAACATTTGCACTGCTCTCTATTTCCCTCCATTTCCACCAGTTCCAGGCCCGGGATAGCCCGGAGGATCTTCCGTGGGGCTTCATACACCCCACTGGCCCTCCCGAGGTCGCAGGGATCATGGTAGGTCACTTTCATTATCTTCTCTTTGAAGCTGATCTTGCCATCTTCGATTAGCTTTTGGATGAATTGGGTGGAGTGGAAGATCTCGACATCCGTCTTGCAGTGCTCCGTCCAGATGTGGTAACAAGAGGGACAAGTAAAGACAACCGCTTCTCCTCCCTTCTCCTTTACTTTATCAAAATTATGTCGCATTAATACCTCGGCGTCTTTTTTCATCCCTGCCGCGATCAGGGGCCACCCGCAACACCATTCCTCTCCTCCAAGAATGGTGAAATCGACTCCGGCTTTCTCCAGAATTTGGACAAAGGATTGAGGGATCTTCTTGGTCATCGGGAAAAAGGAAGCGACGCACCCGACGAAATAGACTACCTTCGCCGTCTCTTTCTGGAATAAATTCTTGGGAACTTCACCTAAACCCTGCGCCCACATCGGCCGGTCCTCATTGGGTTCGCCAAGAATGTTATGGACACTGTTCAGGCTCTCCGACAACCGGTTGAATACATTTGGGTACACCCCCTTCTTCACCATGAATCCCCGCGCCGCTATTCTCAATTCCTGGGTGTCGATAAATGCAGGACATACGGTTGCACACCTTCCGCATAGGGTACAGTGATACGACTGGTCAGAATAATCTTTTAGCATCCCCTCGGTCTTAGTGGACCCGAAAAAAAACCCCGGTAAGCCGTGTGCCTTCCGGATAATGGATTTGAGGTTGGCAAAAACCCCCCCCATGGTGGTTTCCAATTGTTGCATTTGTGAATAGACCTGGCAGACCCCCACACAGCTTCCACATTTCACACAGGAATCCAGTGCGATGAGATCCTTGACAGAAAGAGGGATGGAAGTCTCTCGGGTTCCGAACCTGAATGCCTCTTTGGGCATCAGGTTAATGAACATGACGATGGGGATCGTGACGATATGCCAAAGTTTCTTATTATACGGAATAAAAGCGACCAGGGCGGCCAGGAACAATCCGGAGACCGACCATATTGGATAGTTGAGAGAGGACCAGGGCAACCCAAGAGGGGCAATTATTTTACTCAGGCCAAAAGATAAGAACCAAAATTGGGCCACAGAAGAAGGAAGGGAATAGGTTAGAATGCTCGTCGCCTCACAGAAGAACCGAAGGATGAACCATCCCCCTAAGAGGTTAACGGCTACGATATCTCCGATCGATGTCTTGAAAGTTACAGTTTTTGCCACAAATCTCCGGTAGATGGCGATGAACTCTCCTGCCAAAATCATGGCTCCAAAGAGATCGAAGAAAAATGCAAAAAGGGCATCGGATAGACTCATGGAGGTGCTGGCCACATCGCGGAAGTAATAAAAATCACAAAAAGGCGCGTAGAAAAACTTTATGAGATACGGAATGGACTCAAATTGTGGCATGATATCCACTTTCAGGTGGCCTGCGATAAGGATCCCGGGGTAACCAATCATGATCAGGACCTTCATCAACCATCTCAATTTATCCTGGCCGAAAAGTCGCCTTTGGAGGATCCCATCCAAAAACATGACCTCGATGAGCTTTATGATCTTCTTACTAAATAAGGTTGAAGAAACTCCTCTCGCGAGAGCCCAGAAATCCCATTGCGATCGCCAGTAGAGGAACAGTCTCAAGATAAGTCCGGTGAAAAAGACGATCGCACCCAGCATGAAAAAAGTTACGAAGAGTGGATGAGGAGCCACGATAACCCTCTTTCTTCAATTTTTTGGCTCATCAGCCTGCAGAGAGGCCCACGTGCCATTTTAAAAACAAAATCTAACATTTTTAACGAACTATTTCCATACAGGCCGAAAACATTCACCCTCTTGTTTGACGGATGGTTGCATGTTAATGTATGGTTTAAAGGACATTCTTCAAGATGAAGTTATCTGTTCTAAAAGCCATTTTTGACTCCATGGAACAGGGCGTAGTCTTCATCGACGATAACAACCGGATCGCCTACTGTAACCCCGCTGCGGAAAAAATCAGGAAAATCCGCTTTGAAAAAGTCCGAGGTCAGTCCATCCT
>Ga0214473_10001390_pt1 | contig 32120 bp, 32 predicted proteins | sample RVTome_7_FD_203509 | JGI IMG/M metagenome (GOLD analysis project Ga0214473, IMG submission 203509) | Soil microbial communities from uranium-contaminated site in the Upper Colorado River Basin, Wyoming, United States - RVT98D197 | ecosystem: Environmental > Terrestrial > Soil > Contaminated >...
CTGTGATGGCCCTTAAGAATGTAACATTGGCAAGGTTGCTGTCCCACAGATAATATCCTGCCCTTAAATCCTCGCTGAAGATATTGCCGAATTTTCTCCTGTCTTTACAGAGAAAGAGGCCTCTGAAGTTTTTATAATCGCCTGTTGCGGAGTCTTCAATCTTATTGCCCGATCCCCTTCCGAAGTCCAATCCTCCGGTAAATTTCTTGAGGCCGCCGAGGTCGCCCAGCTTATAATCTCCTCTCAATAGAAATGCGTAAGCCGAAATATCCCTTGTCTTTGTGTAAGAGCCTGTGAGATAAATAACATCCCCCATGTATGAGAGTTTATCCGCATTCCCTGCTAATGCCATGCCGAGCCACATCGGTTCAAAGCTGCCGTCGCGTGGCGTTGTAGCAGTATTGAAGTCTTTGTCCAAGTTAAGGTCGGCGTCTCCGGACTTGCCCCTGTCATAGGCCTTTAAAATATAAGGCTCTATCGTCAGCTCCTTTTGGGGCTTTATATTGAAGCTCAAAAGAAATCCGTCCAGCTTGTTCGCTATTCCGAGGGCGGAGCTCCTGTCCCCGGAAGGCCCTGCTCCGAAATTAGTGTAATTCTTGAATCCGCCAGCGACCGCTATATATGAAAAGTTTCCGGTAATCCTGCCTATTGGCGTCTGTCCAAAAGGATATATTATCCTGAATGCGTCCACAGGGCCTTCAAGCACTATCCCTTCATTTCCTGCCGCGATATTCTGCCTCCCGGCCTTGACGCTAAGGTCTCCTGTGTACTGCACATACAACTCCCTTACAAGAGCGGAGTTGACTGTAAGAAACTCCGACCACCTATCCAGAGTCCCCTCGCTGTCTTCTTTCCAATCAAAAACAAAGTTCCCTTTATCAAAGAGAATAACCCCCGTTAAAGGTCCATTGTCAGCCTCAATCTTCAACTGAACCCTCTGGTCAAGGTATGTATAATTGTCATATGTCCATGCCTGCTTAGGATTATTTAAATTAATGTTATCCTTAACATTCAATCTCAGCTTGTATTTCCCTGAAAAGTTGAATTTTGTTTTATCTTTTGTCTCTTCTTCTTCTTTCGCTGTCTTAGCGTCCTGCTTCCTCTTCCATGTCTCAAGTTCTGTAAGCCTTCGTCTTGCCTCATCATCCCTTGCTTTTGCAATATCAGATGCAACACCCGGTTCCTCCCATTCATCGGTTCCCGCAGCTTTTTTCTTCTCTTTTGCTTCAGGAAGCGCTGTTTTTGCGGGGACAGCGGCAGGCGTTGTTTTCTCCCCCTTTAGAAGACTGTTCACGAGGGATTCCATATCCGAAACGCGCTTTTCCAGTTTCTGAATATACGTTTTTGTTCCTTCATCAGGCTGTGAGCCAACTTTAGCCTTTTCACCGATTTCAGCGGAATATGCAGGCAGGGATGCCAGCAATAAGAAACCTGCAAAGACGGCTAAAACATGTTTAAAGCAGCCTATAGCCTTCTTTTGGACACTACTGCTTACGAGGTTTTTCACTTCCAACCCCATAAAATATTAGAATGTCTTTAACCTTCCCATCGCGTCCCATTACTTTATCTACCTTTCTTTCGCGGCTGTGGCATTCTATGCAGACGAGGCGTTTTAAAAGCGGGTTAAAAGTATAAGGATTTTCAGGGTGGACAGCAACAAAGAAAGGTATCTCTCCTTTTGTATCGCTCCTCTGTATAAATTTCTTCAGGGGTCCGGGATCTTCTATCCTGGATTCCTTCAGCAGTTTCGCTTTTTCAATACATTCATCCATGCCTTTCTCGCCGGCAATCGCCTTTGAAAAGCATTCCATTACAGCCCTTTCGTTAATGTCCTTAAACTCTTCTTTGTCCCATGCCTCATGACAGGTTGAGCAGGTCATCTTCTTTAGTTCTTTAACCTTTCCTATTCTAAGGGTCTGGGGGAATATATCATTAATAATGGCCCTGTTAAGCCATTTGACATCTTCTTTAGACTTGCTTTTAAGATAATCTGCTTCTAACTTCTTAGCCTGATCACTAAAAGCCACAATATCTTTAAGCTGCGCAGCAATTTTCTCATCCGCAAGAAGCCTGTTTATCTCGGTAATAATAAAAGCCTTCTCATCGCTGTTTAATGCGCTGTATTTAAATCCGTTTATCGTTATCTTTGCTTCGGCGCTTAGCGGCAAAACATTAAGCTTGTTGCGAAGAGACTGTAAAAAACCTGTCCAATCCTTGATTTCATCAATTGAAAAGTCTGCAGTTCTCTGGCTTAAAGCCTCCAGATGGATGGTATGTGGATGGGGATATTTCTTCCCTTGTTTTGTCACAATCCCTTCATCTGACCATTTCTGCTTCGGCATTTCCGCCTGTGCCGATGCAACATAAAGCAGAAAAGCCGCAATACTTATAATCGCACCGGTTACCGCAATATTATTTAAGCGCTTGTTTCGCATACATCTTCTCCCTCCTTACCTGTCTTTGCATAGAGTTCTGAAACATATTCTTCTTCACTCTTCATAAACTCCACTGTAACATAAGCAATTGCCTTATAAAATCCGGAAGTGGATTTTTCAATAACCTTCTCGCAACATTGATATGCCCACTTTGAAAGATGTTTGCTTAAGAAGGCCTTCTGAAATTCAATGCATTTTTTCAGCGAGGATATTGCTGCTTTCTCCCGGAACTCTTTTTCTAACTTGCAGAGAAATCCCATAAATTCCAGTTCCATTCCTATATGGTCAGGCATCTCAATACAACTGTCTGTAATTTCCATCCCTGCCATTTCATAAAACTGCCTCACGCTCATAGTAACCCTGCCGCCAAGCCTTTTGTCCCTGTCAAGATATACCGCTTCATGAGGGAGGACGCCTGATGGCAATACAAATAAAGCTGCATGCTCCGCCTCTAACTCATCTTTGAGTCCGGGTATTTCTGAGGCGTTTTTAATAAATTCTGCAAGTTCAGAATAAAAAAGAGAGTCGGCGCCGCTCTCCTCGCATGTAATAACCGATAAAATGCTCCCGTCCTTTATCATGGCAATAACGGAATCTGACGGCGGCTTCAGATAAAGACTTGCCAAAAACCTGTATGTATTTTCCCTTTCACCGGCTGCTATTGTTTCCATTTCACTCACAACTGCCTCCCTTATTTAAATAACATCTCAACTGCCGACGTCTGCCTTTTGTGCCTGTCCATACACAATGGACATATTTCAGAACCGTTATCAATAAAATTTAGCTTGCAGACAGCACAAGCCTTCCTTTTTCCTTCAAAGAGTTTTAATTCCTTTTGTACAACCAAAAGATTAAGCAAAGCGGATTCTTTTATATTTATAGCCTTATGCATACATGCCTTTTCACATACCTTGCAATTAGTGCATAAATGAGGATTAAAGCTTAGAGAGAAAATGTCCTCTGTCTGAAACTGGGTTATAGCGCCGGCAGGACAAAGGGCCACACATACACCGCAGGCTGCACATTCGGAAGCAACCTCTATCTCTGCTAATATTGCATCATATGAATTTACATATACTGTTTTGAGAGTTCTGTCTTTCTGTAAAAAATTCCTTAACGACTCTAAAAGCAATGCCCGTTTAAGATTTTCCGGTTTCTTATAAATTACATTTCTGAACTCTCCTGCATCATCTTTCTCTTTATTTTCAAAATCAGGCATCGAAGCTGCTGCCGCTCCCATTGCATTCTTTCTTATTGCTCCTAAAAACTCCCGTCTTGACACAGCTTCTTCGGGTTTCTTAATTAAGTCCTGCAGGGGAATGTTTTTTTTAAGAATCCTGTCTCTTTCTATCCCCAGCATTTCATAAAGATGCAACGCCTGCTGAATGGTTTTGTCCAAATTTGCCGACGCCTTTGCAGAAGGGCATTCGCTGCAGGAAGGCTGTATTATCTCTATAACCTGTGCGCCCATACGAATAGGCTCTAAAAACAATACATCGGTTAGACGGCCGAGACAGGACACGATCAGGTCAGATGAGGCGTCTCCCCTTTCACACGAAATGCGAAATGTTCCCGCTCCCTGTTTTGACTCTATTTCCTGAATGATTTTCTTGTCATCTCTCTCTTTAACCTTAAAGGCGCCATTGGGACAGACAGCAGAACAGACGCCGCAGCCAACGCATCCGCCTTTTATCTCAGCGCCGTTCTCTGAAATGCTTATGGCGCTCATGGGGCACAAATCAGCGCATTTGGAACAGTCTGATTTCGGCGTCCTGAATCGCGAGCATAAAGACGCCTCAATCAGGACATACTGATTATTATTGATAATTGCATCTGCCACCTTGCCTGTAATCCCTATCATAACTTCTATGTAACTCCTTTTTTGCTTGCTGCCGTGTAATAGTTCAACCCCCCTCCCTCTGACAATAGGGAGGGGGAAGTAACTACTTTAACTTTATTACTTGGTGTAAATCACTGACGGCTCTGTAGTCGTCTTCGCGCCTATAAACCCAAGCGAGACCGTTTTAGCGCGCTTCTCCCTGATAAGCCTTGTAAGGCTGTCTATCTCACCAAAGAACCTTGTCCTTGCAATGCATGTATCAACACAGGCTGGACGGAGCCCTTTTTCAACTCTATGCACGCATAAGGTGCATTTCTCCATTACCTTCGCCTCGGCGTTGAACTGCGGGTGTCCATAAGGACAGGCCCATGCGCAATACCTGCAGCCAATGCACTTATCCTTGTTGATAAGCACTATCCCGTCTTCTTTTCTTTTTGTGATTGCCCCGACCGGGCAAGCTGCCATACAGGCTGGCTTTCCTCAATGCATACAGGGCATAGGGACAAAATAGACTCTCACATCGGGCTTTTCTTTCGGGTTTTTAAATTCACCGACCTCAATCTCCATCACACGGTTGTAATCCACGCCTACCGGTGTGTTGTTTTCTGCCTTGCATGCCATAGTGCATGCATGGCAGCCAACACAATATTCAAGGTCTACCCAGAGGGTATACTGCTTTGGGCCCAGCTTCTTAATGCTTGCTTGTGTCATCTCATCTGATACGAATGCTCCAAGTTCTGGCATATTCTCACTCCTTTCCGTTAAAGTTTTCTATAACCTTTCAACCTTTAAAGGCGTCCCGAAACTCTGGGTAGCGCCTCCTACAGGGTCAATCAATACCATATTCTTGAGAACAGGGTCAGCCATATAAAGCGGGTTTATATGGAAACCTGCGCCTATCCTCTCATCACTCGGCTGTTCCTTGCCGTTCATAGCCCACTTCCCCTTCGGAGAACCGGCTCCGAACCTTCCATAAGACTGGCACACAGAGAACAACCCCGGCCGTATCCTGCTGGTTTCCCTGACTTGGAATTTAAACCAGCCCTTCCCAATGTAATTGGGATAGAATTCTGTGATATGTTTGCGGAAGTTTTTGTACATATCCGATTCCAGCTGCTCGCTGGACGGCGATTTTACTTTAACCCAATCGCCTGTCTTCACGCCGAGTTTCTCTGCGTCTGCAGGATTAATCTCTGCATAGTTCTGGGGCTTTATGGATGCGAGCCACAGGTTGTTCATCGTCCTTGACTGGGTATGGAAGGCATCCTTCCATGTGTGAAGCTGCATCGGATATTCCTTCAAGATGGCAGGATCAAGGGGCTGCTCCTTGCAGTCCACAATGGTTCTATACATTGGAAGGCCGTCAAAGTACTTGCCTGTCATTGCATTCTTATATGTGGCAACCTTCTCCAGATACGTAAAGAGGACACGGACCTGCCTGCCTCCCGGGAACGAGGTATATTCGCCGGAGGAGTAGGCTTTTGTGTACTGATTTTTAGGCGCCGGATTCTGGAACTTGCCGCCGAGCTTGACCATGCGGCTGTCCGGAACCAGCCCCGGATCGCCCTTGAAGTCGCCGTTCTTGTAGAACTCGTTCCAGAAGTCCCATGAATTGTTAATGTCTTTGCCCGGACCGGCAGCGTCTTTTCCGAACGCTGGAAGTCCGCACTCTTTTGCGAGCATTATGAGCATATCGTCCGCCATTTTTGTATCAGGTCTTACGGACTTATACTCATGGGTCTTCGGGTCAAATGAACCAACAACAGGCTGCCTGAGCCCCCAGACCTGTGTTTTTACAGGCGGATATGTCTTGAATCCGCCGAGGCGTTCAAGATATTCGGTATCAGGCAGTATGTAATCACAAAGCAGGGTTGTCTCTCCCATATAAGCGTCTATAGAGAAAGTCAGCGGCATTGCCTTAACGTCCAGAAGCGCCTCAATAGTCTCGGCATTGTAAGGCATGGTATATGCCGGATCATTGTAGTAATTGAGATACGCCTTATTTTTGTAAGGGTAACCCATTCTCACGTTTGAGAAGAAATTCGGGGTTACGCCTCTGGGCACGCTGTAACCGGAATACCAAGGTCTTGTAGCAGTCGGCTTTTTGCCCTGATATGCGGCCTTTGCAGTGTCGGCCCGGATACCAGATGGTTTCCTTTTTTCTTTAGCTTTCACATCTCCAAAATAAGACTTATGCCCTGATATAAAACCGCCTTTTCTGTCAATGTTGTCAACAAGCATGTTTACAATGCAGAGCGCCTGTCCGTTATACCAGCCGTTTGTCTGCTGAACAGGACCGCGGAACATCTCTATTGCAGGATGCTTTGCAGAAGAGAAATCCTTTGCAATGCGGGCAATAGTCCCGAGCGGCAGGTCACAGACAGTGTCGCATTCCTCAAGTGTCTTTTCCTGCGCCCTCTCCCTGAGCAGCCTGAATACGGTCTTGTATTCAACGCCGTTTACAACAGTGCTTGCGTCAAGGTCGGCAAAGCCGTCTGCATCCTGAAACATCTTTGGCTGTCCGTCAACAAGGACTACAAAGTCGCTCTGCCCGAGACCCGCCTCTTTTCCTGAAAGATACTTTTTGGGCTCTTTAGTGCCGACAAGATATGTCATATCCGTCCAGTTGCGGTAACCCATTTTCTTAGCAATCTTTTCACTCGGGATAGATATGTATTCCTTCTTATACCCGTTATTCTCCATCATCCATCTAATCATGCCCAGCAGGAAATAAGCATCTGTAGCCGGCTTTATCGGCACCCATTCGCCCTTGCCGTCATGAGTTGCTTTAGCTGCGGCATTTGAAAATCTCGGGTCAATAATAACATGCTTGAACTCTTTTGCATATGGGTTAAGCCTCTTGCCGAACTTCTGGAGATACCGCGCTCTGGTCTGCATAGGATAATCAGCCTGAGTTATATTTGAACCCATGCTGATTAAATAATCACAGTATTGATAATCCGTATAGTTCCCTATTTCATAGGGCGGTAAATTTAAAACTGCCTCTACAACACTGTAGAAGGTGCCGGCGCAGCGGCTTCAATGGTTTAGCATGTGCGGAACGCCTGCAGCGTCCAGCACAAACCTTGGCATAAGCGGTGCCTGCTCGTGCCTCCCATGCGCCCATACGAACTGGTTCCTCTTCGGACCCCAGCCAGCGGGAGGCGCCTCATCCATATAAGCAGAATCTTCAGGGCCTATGGGCTTATCATTGCTCAATATTGATTTAAGCCCCTCAACATTACGGTTCTCTTCCCCGGGAACATTTTTAAAGAGATTCCCTCCGTGGCATATCTCTTTAATCGCTTGGTCCCATGATATTGTCTTCCATTTGCCGGAACCTCTTGGACCTACGCGCTTGAGTGGATGCTGCAGCCTGAATGGGCTGTAAAGCGCATAGATGCCTGCCTGTCCTTTCGGGCAGAGCGAACCTACATCTTTTCCTGTAGCGCCTCCATCAAGGTCTGACTCCTCAACGATATCTCCCTTTGCTGTATAGTCATAGCAGTTCGGGTGATAAGGATTGCCTGTAAGTCTCGTAAGTTCACCGTTTACGACCTTTGCCTGAATGCCGCATCCGCCGTGGCACATAAGGCATACGCTCCTGACTATTTTCCCTTCTTCGCTCACAGGATCAGGCTGTGAGCCCGACTTTCCTATCTGCTTTTTCCATTCCGCCGCTTCAACATCTTTAAAATTTGATGCGATTGCAGCAGCGGTAATAGTTGCCGCAGAGACTTTTAGAAAAGTTCTTCGTTTCATCTCAGTCTCAAACATGTTTTCCCTCCTCCTTTATTTTGCTCTCTGGGCTGCGGCTGCAGCCCTATTTTCAGCCACAAGTTCACCTGTATAAATAGGTATGGCGAACTTAACCATTAATGTATAAAGCAAAGCGCCAACCGCCCATATTCCTATTGCTATAATGCTCTCTGTGTTAGTGGGCCAGTACTCATAGATTTCTCCTAATGAATCAGGAATAAAACCCGGAACAATCAACCCAAGCCCCTTTTCAATATAGACTCCTATAAATATTAATACGGCCCCTATGTTCAGGGTTACAAAGTTCTCACGTGTTTTGGGAATCAGAAAGATGATAAAGGCCGTTATATTTGCTATCAAGGATGCCCACATCCATGGCGTCAACAGATTTTTTCCATGCAGTCCAAAATACAGATACTCCAGAGGCGCCTTGTGAATGCTCCCTGAATAGAACTCCTTAAAAATTTCAGCGCCCAACAGAAACAGATTTATGCCCATGGTATATGCAATCAATTCTGAGATCTTAAATATTGCCTTATTATCTATCTCCAGCTTTGAAAATTTTCGCATAAGCTGCAGAATAATCAACATGAGCGCAGGACCGGAACAGAAAGCGGATGCGAGAAACCTCGGCGCCAGAATTGATGCATTCCAGAACGGCCGGGCAGACAAACCATTATAGAGGAATGCTGTAACTGTATGGATACTGATTGCCCACGGGATGGAAAGCAAAATCAGCGGCAAAACCAGCGCAAGTTTATATTCTTTCCCGATAGAAAGCCTGTAGAGGGTATATAACACAAGCAAAGCATTTATAAGCAGATATCCGCTCAAAACTATTACATCCCATCCTAAGATAGATGCGGGGAAATTCATCTTCCCTATAGGTGCTGGCAATATATGCCAGGCCCGGAGCGGCTGCCCAAGGTCAGCCATAATGAAGAGTATGCACATGGTTACCGCTGTTATAGCGATCATCTCTCCAAAAAGGACAATCTCCTTAATGGGTTTGAACTGATATAAATATGCAGGGATTACCAGAAGAACCGCCGCGGCTGCCACACCCACCAGAAACGTGAAATTGGCTATATAAAATCCCCATGATACCTGGTCCCTCATGGCTGTTATTATCAAACCCTTGTCAAGTTGTTTTATATATGCGCTGAGGCCGAGACTAATTAGAACTAAAAGAAAAGCGACCCACGCATAAAAAATTGCCCCGCCTTTTGGTAATCTAATGAGTGACTTTAAAAAAACCTTTATTGCATCTGCCATAATATCTCTTGCCTCCTGTATAAATTAAACTTGCCAGCCCGTGAAGAAATAATAAAACTTAGGCTCTGTATTTAAATCCTCTTTTAGCCTGAATACCCTCTTGTTTTCTATGAGATAACGAATCTCGCTCTTCGGGTCTAAAAGATTGCCGAACTTTCTTGCGCCAACCGGACATGCCTCAACACATGCAGGATATTTGCCCGCCCTTGTCCTCTGTATGCAGAACGTACATTTTTCCACTACCCCTTTATACCTCGGACGATTTCCAAGATAATGGGTCTCTGTGTTTAACTCGTCCTGCGGGATATTCGGCTTTGCCCAGTTGAAGCGCCTTGCGCCATACGGACATGCCGCCATGCAGTACCTGCAGCCGATGCACCAGTTGTAATCAATAACTACAATGCCATCGGAATCTTTCCATGTTGCCTGTGTGGGGCATACCTTTACACAGGGAGGATTTTCGCATTGCTGGCACTGGACAGGCATATAAAAATGCCCTTGCTCAGGAACCAGCTTGGGATTGTAATATTTTTCTGAGTTTTCAAGGTCAATCCATTTTTCTCCCTTCTTGAATCTAAGCACCGAAATCCAGTGAACTTGCGGGGTCCGCGACTGGTTGTTCTCGCGCACACAGGCAGATACACATTTTCTGCATCCGATACACCTGGAGAGGTCAAGCCCATAGCCAAATTTGACGCCGGGCTTTGCTTTTGCTGCACTGATATGAATTTCTTTTCTCCACTCCAAAGAAGCTTCCTTTTCCAATCTTCCTATAACCCTTTTTATCTCCTCATCGGTCATCTCTTTAAAATGTTTCTGAAAGAAAGCCTCGCCGATGAATGCATCGGCGCTTTGAAATGGAAGCGCCGATGCAACGATACCCGCTGCAGCGCCTTTTAAAAATGTCCTTCTATTAAGCTTAATTCCTAATGGGTTGTTCCTTATTTTCTTTGACATAGTAATAACCCCTTTATTTGATATCCGATGGTTTCATGGGCGGTTTTTCGGGTTCGAGCGGTTTAAATCTCGGTTGATGCGGGTCGTGGCAGGTTACACACATGCGATAAACCTTTTCCCCATCCCACTTCCCTGTCAGCCTGCCATGAATTCCAACTTTCCAGTCTTTGTATACAGTCCCATGACACTGCTTGCAGAGGATGTACGGCTTGTCATAATCAACCAACTGCCCGCTTGGCAACTTTAATTTGTCGCCTTCATGACAGTCTAAACACCACCTGTCTTCTTCTGCATGTTTAAGTGTTATATTGGAGTGGCTTGTTATCAACTTTCTCTTCGTTTTATTCACAGATAGATGCTTGTGGCATTTAGAACAGGGATAATTTTCAGAGGTCCTTGGCTTGGTTATAATTAGTTTGGGAACTCCTTCTTCCGCTCCGCTTGAATGAAGGAAGAACATTCCTCCTAAAAACAATACTGAGAAAATTACAGCTACTTTACCTGTTATCTTCATAATTACGGACTCCCGTTTAAGATTTTTCATTAAGATATACAAAAACTATGCCATGAATAAAATCCCTTGCAAAGCAAGATATTTCTTTACTTATTTGAATGTAGCAGCACAATTTGGTTGCAACAATGCAACTTAAAAACAAGCTGGACGTTGCAGGAATTTAACTTGATTGCTTAATCTTCTAAATCTGTGGTAGGCACAGGAAAGCCGTGTTCTTTGAGTTTTCTCCAGAGGGTTTCTCTGCTGATTTTGAGCTTCTTTGCAGCCTCTTTTTTTTTGCCGCTGGTTTCTTCAAGGGTCTCTGCTATTATCTCTCTTTCCAATGCCCTTACCTTCTCTGTCAATGAAAGATCCTCACGAGTTAATATATCATCACTTTTATCTATCCCATTTCCCTTCAGCTCCGCAGGCAGGCAGTTGAATCCTATCCTGTTCCCGTTGCAGTAGGTCACGGCCATCTCAATTGCATGCCGTAATTCTCTTACATTGCCTGGATACTCATATGCCATGATCCTGTCCATCGCTGCAGGAGAGAGAGTAAGATTCGTCTTTCCTGTCTTTTTGCTGAATATCTCTATAAAGTGCTCTACAAGTAAGGGAATATCTTCTTTTCTCTCACGCAAAAGAGGTAAAGTAACAGGCAAAACGTTTACCCTGTAATAAAGGTCCTCTCTAAATTTATCTGCTTTTACTTCATCCTTCAAATTCTTTCTTGTCGCACATATCGTCCTTACATCTACAGTCAATGATTCATTCCCGCCAAGGCGTTCAAAGGTATGGCTTTCAAGAACCCTCAAAAGCTTTGCCTGCAAGGAAAGCGGCATGTCTCCGACCTCGTCAAAGAATATTGTGCCCCCCTCTGCCGACTCAAACTTCCCTTTCCTCCTTTGAGTAGCGCCTGTAAATGTCCCTTTTTCGTGTCCGAAGAGTTCAGATTCAAGGAGCGTTTCAGGAATTGCCGCACAGTTTATTTTAATAAAAGGTTTATCCTTCCTCGGACTCAGGTTATGTATAGCATTTGCCACTAATTCTTTGCCTGTTCCGCTTTCACCGTATATCATTACTGAGGAGTCTGTCTTTGCAATAACGCTGATCTTTTCAAATATTGTCTGCATAACAGGACTGATTCCAATGATGCGCTCAAATTGTCTCTTATCTTTTACCTCTTCCTTTAGTCTTATATTTTCAAGTTCAAGTCCCCTGTGCTTTATAAATCTGTCCAGAACTATAAGCAGTTCAGCAGGATCAAAGGGCTTTGAGATATAGTCATATGCGCCTTCTTTCATAGCTTCAACAGCAGTCTTAACATCTGCAAAGGCGGTGATTACTATTACTCCTGCATCATGAGAGATATTCCTTACGGATTTTAGTACCTTAATCCCATCAGCGCCCGGCAGTTTAAGGTCTGTTATCACTATATCAAAATGCTCCTTCTCAAAGAGCTTTATCCCCTCAATGCCATTTTCTGCGCTCATAACCTTATATCCCGCACCCTCAAGGGTACAGGAAATCCCAAGTCTTACAGAAAGCTCGTCTTCTATTACAAGAATCTTCATCGTCCCTGCTTCTGAAAATCTCCGGTTCTTTAAGTCCTCTTTCTTAGTGTGTAGAGTTTTCATTTATACCTCAATCAATTTCCGTGCCATGTTTAAATAAAAAATTCTAAATTCAAAGCACTAAATCCTAAACAATATCACAATTCTAAATTCAAATGTCTTAAACTGTTTTGAATTTTGTTCATTGAACCCTTTGGATTTGTTTAGAATTTCGATATTAGGATTTAGTGTTTTCATGTCTCTATCGGCAATTTAATCTTAAATGTTGTTCCCGCACCGACTTCACTATCAACTTCAATCATACCGCCATGCTGTTCCACTATCCCTTTGCTTACAGAAAGGCCCAGTCCAGTGCCTTCTCCTACTCCCTTTGTAGTAAAAAAAGGGTCAAATATGTGGGACATTATGTCCGGAGAGATGCCGGCGCCTGTATCTTCAATAGAAACTACACAGAACCCATCATCTGCCTTTGTTCTTATTGTCAGCCTGCCGCCGCCATCCATTGCCTGCACGGCATTTATCATAATATTCATAAATACCTGAGACATCTTGTTTTCATCAATAAATATTTCCGAAATGTCATTTGACAGGTCATTAATAATCTCAATATTCTTTTTTGATGCAGGATAATTAAGCAAAATAAGCAGGCGGTTTATAAGATTGTTCAGGTCAACAGGCGTCTTCTCTGTAACTGTCATTCTTGAGAAATCAAGGAGATGTCCTACAATACTCTTTATCTTTTGGAGCCCATCATTAATTGCCATGACAAGCTTCTCTCTTGTTAGATTGTCCACATTAGTTTCCATCAAATTTTTAAAACACAGTGTCATACCGCTCAGCGGATTATTTATCTCGTGGGCAACACCGGCGGCAAGCCGTCCGATAGCAACCATCTTTTCTGTCTGGCTGAGCACCTCTATGGTCTTTTTATGTTCTCTGTCAGCCTCTCTAAGCCTCTGAAGCATCCATAGAAAACTCTTTTGCAGTTCTCCAATTTCATCCCGTCTGTCTTTGAGTTCAACATATTGGTTTTCAATTTCAAGGTCGCCATGGCTCTTGATGCCATCCATAATCTTTGACAGCTTGCTTACCGGCCTTGCAAGCACCTTTGCGCTGATACTTATGATTAAAAGCGAAATTATTGAAAAGAAGATGACGAGCTTAGTGATTTCATTTTTAAAAGAACTGATAGATTCATGAGCCTCTTTTGTTGATAGCCCAATCCTTATGCCGCCCCAGCTTTTAGTGCTTATGTTCAAGGGAGTTGCTATATTAATAATAGGCTCGCCCCGCCAGCTTGAATCAGTAATTATCGTCTCAAGGGTTGAAATTGCCTTTAAAATTGATTCATCCCTGCTAATCTTTCCATATTCACCAATATTGCTCTGAGAAATAATCAGTCCGTTATTGTCAACGATTGTCACATACCTTATTCTCTTATCCCGCTCCATCAAATTCATTATGAAATAGTCAAGATAGTCAGTGAGGTCATGTTTGCTCATCATGCCCAGTTCGTTATATATCATGACATTGGTAAGCGCGAGCCTGCTTATTTCAGACAGGACATTTCCCTGGTTGACTATATCCCGTTTATAAAGACTCTCCTCTCTTGAGATAATAAGGAAACTCCCTACGGTAGTAAATATGAAAATACATGTGGATGCGACTATTATAAACTTCCCCTGAAGACTAAATACCCATTTCCTAAGCTTTTCAATCATAATCTTTAGTGTTGGTATCAGTGAACAGTGCCAGTTTTTTGTTTATTACTGACACAGACACTATTCACTGACACTTGTTTTCTACTATTACGGTATTTTAACGCCCTTTTTCCCAAGATAATCAATCATTTTGCGAATGGAATCATAATCGGAATCCTTGGCCTCGGCAAAACCATATCTAAATTCTTCATCCCATTGTTCCATTATCTTCCGGTGTTCGGGATTATTGTAGTCTAAAGCAAGAAGCGCTTTTTTTATGGCGTTTACAACCTCATCCGGCACATCTGCCCGTACCACTATTGGAAGCCCCGGTATGGGATCAGAAACAGATATTACTTTCAGCCCTCTATTTTTAAACTTGTTTGCAACAGAATCTATAACCGCACCGGCGTCAAAATTCCCCCTCAAAACTTCCCTTGCAACGGAGTCGTGATACTTCAGGTTTTCATACCTTGAGAAATCTCCAAGCTTTAAGCCGCCTTTTGAATAAGCGTGATAGAGAGGCGTGAGATGCCCTGACGTTGACAGCTTTGATGCAAAAGCAATAGATTTGCCCTTGAGGTCAAACAAGGTGTTTATCTTTTTATTTGTCTCTCTCGTGACGAATACACATCTGTAAAAAGGCTTACCATCCTCACCGAGAGGCCTTAGAATAGGGACTACGCCGAATTCCTTTTTTGCTATCGTATATGTAACACCGCCAAGCAATGCAACCTGGACATCATTGTTTTTAAGAAATTTTATTATATCCCTATAATCTTGACTTAACCTTAATTCAAACCTGTATGGTGTATTTTTTGTAAGATAGTCCATAAGGGGCTGGTATCTCTGATACATTACGATAGGATGGTAAAGGGTTATAGCGCTGAAATGAACAACCTCTTTTGCTGCCTTATCTTTAGCTGATACCTCTAATTCTGCACTACTGGAGAGCGCAACAATAAGCAGGAGAAAAAAAGTCAGGCGCTTAAAATTCATATCTCACCTAAAACTCATATCTTAATTGTAAATAAATATTGTCATTCCTGTCCAGTTGCCCAAACTGGCTCCATTTTTCACCGCCTCCGAATACATTCGCTCCAATTGCAGCCCAGATGTGGTCGGAGAAATTGTATTTGATCTCCGGGTTCAGCATGTAATCTCCATCTGATGTGCTGTAGAAGGAAAAGAAAGAAAGCTTTAATGTCTGGTGCATGAGCAGTTGCGTCAATCTTACTGTTGCAAGCTGATACAGCTTCCTGTCCTTCGGCAATCCTGACGGCTGATTCTTTACATATTCCGAATAGTCATGCATGTATTCATTGTAGTATTGAAGCCCGATTGTGAAGTCTTCCCACAGTTGCCTTTGATAGCCAACGAGAAATTTTGTCTGGGAATTCGGCGCTGTATAATCGGTTCCCGCTCTGTCCTGCCTTGAATCATAATATCCTGCCTCAAAGCTCAAAACTCCGTCCAATGCCCTTCCCTGAAGGCTTGCTCCGTAAACAGAGAGTTTGGGATAATGATACGTGATCTTTGTAGTGCTATTTATGTCATCAGGCATCATATATGGCTTGCGGTAAAATCCCCTATACAAATATACTGCGGCGTCAAAACCTGCAATATCCCTATAAGCCCTTAATGCAAATTCTGTATTCTCAAGATTAGAGGGAGGGTTTTTTTCTTCCCTGTTTGTGACATTCGGCATAGGGTCAAACATGTAAAATCTTCTTGCATTGGTATAATTATTCGGCTCAAAGATCGGTATCGCAATAAACTCAAACGAGGCAAAGGCAGGATACAAGCCGATTTTTGCTCCGCCAATTCCTTTTTTCATATACTCCATTGGCCTTCCGGAAAAGAACGCCTCATAGTCTTTTGGGAATACATCGTTTATAAATATCAGGTCTCCAAGCCCCCATGTGATTATCTGCCTGCCGGCCCTCAAGTCCCATTTCTTTTCAATGTAATCTATATAGCCTTCCCTTAATTCTATTTGAGCTTTCTCATCAATGTGATCATAGAAGGCATCTGTCTTTATGAATAATCTTAAAGGCTCTTTTGAGGCATCAAGCTTTAACTGAACCCTTTCTTCTGCCCATTTGAAATCTCCGCCGTCCGGATTGGATGCTCGGGAGCTGAAAGAGTAATTGCCCTGCACAAAACCATGTAAAGAAACATCTGACGCTATCGCATCAGAAGATAGCAGAACACAGAGAGCGGACAACAGACAAAAGACGACAAAAAGTCTGACTTCTCGCCTCGGCAAGTCGCCTATGGAGACTGTCTTCTGCCCTCTGTGCCCTATCCTCTGTATTTTCATTCTATCCACTTCTTTGGAGGCTGCTTGAGGTATCGCTCTGAAAACAGGCTGTCCTCAATGCCACTGTTGTAATCAGTCTTCGTATATGTAACCTCTGTCCTGTGTCCGCTGTGGAGGTTTTTCATAGTCCTTTTTGTAGTAGTCGGAAAGCCTTTTACGTCCTTAATCTCATCCGCTGTAAATACCCTGCTAAGCTCTCCTTTCTTGTCATAATATTCTTCCTTCAACGGCAGAAAGTTGCCTTTATCAACCCATGAGAGTTTGTAGCTGTAATCCACGTCTCTTGCCTTCGGGGCGCTTTTTACAACATAACAATCTCTTGCTCCGAGTTTTTCTTCCTTCAGCATTGCGTGGGTATCATCCTGAATATCCCTTCCGGAGACATCCTCGTATGTGAAATCCGAGCCGACAAAGCTTGAGGTCTTGTCCTGCGCCGCAATCCTCCTAACCATATTTATTGCAGGCACAAAAAGCCATCTGTCGTCGTCTTTAGCAGGATATTTGTAAACCATGAATGTCATGTCCTTAACATCAGCGGGCTGAAAGAAATACATAAAGAATTTCTGGTCGCCGCCAGCCTCACCGAAGTTCTTTCTGAGCATGCTGAGTTCCCTTATCCTCTCCTGTCCGCCTTTGCTTATGAGCTTCATCATTACCCGGGACTTAAAGTCCTTGCCCTGATACAAAAATGCAGCCTGTGATTTTTTCATCACATCCTCTGCGCTTATTGCAAATACCTCAAAAGGCAAAAGCACCGCAATCAAAAAAATTAAATACCGAATCATCTTAACCCTCCTTAAATTTTAAAGTGTCAGTCATCAGTGTCAGTAGTTTTTTAAAACTGGCACTATTCACTGCCCACTGTTCACTTATTTTTTATCTATCCCCTTTGCCCTGAGGATTGGCATCATCGGTCAACTATTTTTATCTATCCCCATTGCCCTGAGAATTGGCATCATCGGACACCAGTTTGTAAAAGCCGATTGCAATAGATTCAGTCCCATAAAGGCGGTCAGTATCAGCCAATTGGGAGAATGAACCTGTGCCAATCCAAGACTGGCCATGACAACGAGACCTGCCATGCCTCTCAATATCCTCTCCATCATTTTGCACCTCCTGACTGTTTATTTTTCCTTTTTTCCATAACCCGCAAGCCTGCTAAAAAAATCACTATCGCAATCCCGAAAATGATTACAGCAGGAAGATAGTCAACTCCCAACTGCTGATAGACTGTGAGTTTTTCAGGCCGTTCAAACCGGAGGCCGTATCTCTGTGTCACAGGCAGGATAGCCTCTGTAATAAAAGGAGCGCTTAATATTCCAAGAATTCCGAAGATCGATAGGTATTTGCCTGCCCCGAATCTGCCCATGCATGTGCCCGGACACATACCGAGCACTGCCATGCCTATACCGAATAAGACGCCGCCTATTATCTGTGATACTCCCCAGTACGGTTTGACTCCCATCTCTATACCGGCTCCGGCGATATTAAGCAGGGCGCTGCTTAAAATTATCGTAGCCAATGCCGTCATCATAAACCCGTACAGCCTCATGTCTTTAAGCAAAAGCGCTCCTATTACAACGGAATATCTCAATGCCCCTGCCTTCCAGAGCGCAAACCCGAATAAAAAACCTATAGTTAAACCCGTAATGATATCCATGTATAACCTCCTAATCTTCCTGATAAGGCAGATTTTCTACTTTTTTGTCCTTGCCTGCATAAAGTATATTCGCGGCAAAGATCGCAGCAGCGAAAAAAGAGATGCTGGTTACAAAACTGCCCACTGATAATGTCGGGACACCTATAAGGAATGCCCCTGTTGTGCATCCGCTCCCTATATTCGCGCCGACCCCCAAAAGAATCCCTCCGGTGAAGACAGTTACAACCCTTTTCCATGCGCTGTTCCCAAATGTCTTACTCCACATTGCCGGCGCACCATGAAGCTGAAATGTCCCCGCAAGCCTTGATGCGGCAAATCCACCGAGAAAAATACCTCCGAGCATTGCGATCATCCATGTATCTGTGGCCCTGACCTCTCCGATAAAAACCGTGCCAGCGAGGTATTCGGGATTGACGATATTGACAATATTTCTGACAAGGGCAACAAACGCGCCTGCTATAGCGAAGTTCTTGCCTATCAACATTGCCATCACAACCGCAATACCTGCAACAACTCCTGACAGAGACCAATGCCATTCTGTTTTAATCAACCCTTTCATTATTTACCTCCCTCCTTTAAACAACCAGCCCTGCAATAAGGTAATCAGGGCCGGGATATACAATATTGTCAGTACTGCGCTTAGCAGCATCATACTCACAATGAAGGCGCCTACGGTGATATAAGGCGTCAGTGGCGCAAAGAGCATTACAGAGAATGCTGATGCAAAAAGGACTGCATTGCGCATTATCCCCTTGCCGGGCCTTGCAGCAGTCCAGAGCAGAGACTGAGTTATAAGTTCTGAGTTTAGAGTTTTGAGTTTTTCTGGACTCTGGACTCCTAACTCTGAACTCTCCTTTAAATGTTGTTTGAATCTGCTGATGAAATGAATCGAAAAGTCAACTGCCATGCCTAAAGATAAAGTGGAAAGGACAGATATCGGCATGTCAAAGTCCTTGCCCATGAATCCGATAACACCGTAGATGAGAATAATGGTGAACACAAGAGGGATATATCCCACAAATGCCCATCTGAACGAATGGAAGTTAAAGCGAAGGATTACAAACACCACGATGAGTGCTATGGTGAAACCTATGACCATATCCCACAGGACTTCCTCGTTCCATACAAGGTTAAAGTATGCCGTGCCTGCCGGTTTCAGATCCATTGGCATAGGGTTTGCCTTTTTATATTCATTGACTGCGGCAATGACATCGCGCATTGCCTGAGCGTCCCATGTCTTGAGCTGTAACCATATATTTGCCTTCGCAGCCTGATAGTCGATTACATTGTCCATATCAGCTGGCTTTGCGGACATGCTGAACAGAAACAGATACTGCCCGATTGCCGCCTTTGAATCCGGAATAGAGTCATATTTGGGATCATCGTCATGGAGCACGCGGTTGATCCTCTTGACATAATCGACAACGGATGTGGTTTTCCCTACAACAGAAAGTTTTTCGACATGCCTCTGGAGCCCATCTATGTATCGCATAGCTTCCGGTGTTTTTATGAAATTTTCTTCCTGAGAGGTCGCCACAATATAGCCGAGCGATGTGCCGCCGAGGGCTCCGTTCATCACGCTGTCGGCGACCCGTATGTCGCTCTTCTCCTTGAACCAATCCACCATATTGTTATTCACCACAGTCTTGCTTATGCCGAAGACGGCTATTACAAAAAGCGCAGCGCCGGCAAGGACAACAGTTTTGGGCTTATGAGCGCCGAGACTGGCAAGGTTTTTCAGGAATTGTGATGTCTTGCTTGAAGAAATGTCTTCGCCTTCGGAAGTTTTATCTAACTTTTCCTCTTTTACAAAGGTAAACATTGCAGGGATAAAGCTGAAGCTTAAAACCCTTAACATCACGGTGCCGAACGCAACAAGGCCGCCAAAGACCTTGACAGGGATAATGTTCATGAATAAAAGCACGGCAAAGCCTGCTGCGGTTGCCAGCGCTGTGTATCGCACAGGCCGGCCTACCGCGCGCATCGTCTCAATTATCGCAGCCTTTTTGTCTCTCTTTTCTTTATAGCGGAAGTAAAACTCATTAAAGATGTGTATGCTGTCCGTAGCTATGGCCATCAAAAATACAGGGGCCATCGAACTCATTATGTGGATAGGGAACCCGAGAGCTATCAGCATGCCCATGCTCCAGACAATGCTCATCATTGCATCCATCATCAGCGCAACAGAGAGAAAGAGATCTCTGAACATAAGATATCTGACAGCAAGCATGACCATCCCTGCAATCGGGGCGAATATTGCCATGAGCTTGAACATATCGGAGCCGAAGGTATCCCTTGCTACAGGGTCGCCTGCCACATAATATTTCTCATCGCCCTTCTCCTTTTTGATTATATCCCTGATTTTATCCGCTACTTTTTTGCCATCTGCGCCTTTTTCAAGCGGGACATATATAGCAGTAGTTTTTTCATCTTTTGAGATAATGCGGTTGATAAAAAGCGGATTTTCAAAGAGCATTTTCCTTAAATAACCAATCTCTTTATCGGTTTTAGGAACTTCGGTCATAAGAGGAGCTACCCTCAGCATTCCCTTTTCTGCCGTAACATTTGTGATAGTCGGGAAGCTGTTTACATCCCTTGAGGCAACGCCCTTGATCTTCAATATCTCATCTGTTATTCTCTGGACTTTGCCGAGGGTTTCTTTATTCAGAACACCTTTTTCGTTCACTATTCCTAAAACTATCATGTCTTCATAGAGCGCAAATGTCTTGTCAACCTCATCATTCCACACCCTCACATCCGATGTGTCTGGGAGCATGTGTTTAGGATTAGTGTCTGTCTTCATCTTTGGAAACTGTGTCATGAATGCAAGCGTAATGATTATTGAAAGGATCACGACCAGTTTGGGATGATTGACGGAAAACTCAACAAGTGAAAACTTTCGCATAATTCCTCCTCATATGACTTTCAAATATTCTAAAATTTGCAGATTACAATCAAAAAACATCAAGTGCCTACAGATTAAAATGTCAGAATCCTATCACTCTCCTTTATGATTTCATGCATATCCTTCATTGTAGATAACGGGCAGATGTCGCTTGCAGCAGCATTCCTAACCTTAAGGCATGTCCCGCACGCAAATATCCTGCCTCCGGCATTAACAAAATCCTTCATTTGCTGCGTAACTGAAAACTTTTCGGTATCAATGGATTCTGCCTCAACACCTTTCCCCGTCAAAAAAACCTTAACTTCATTGCCTTCCTTTATGGCAAAATTGCCATACCTGAACGCATTCCACACAGTCTCCGGATCATTTGAGTAAATAATAATTCCTGTTTTCATCACTCCTCCCTTGCTAACTTATGCTATGGTAAATTGCTAAGTCCGTGTTTTATCTTCCAGAGAAAATACCTCTCAAATGCAATCTTCGCCCATTTATATCCAATGCTGTTTTTAAGTTCTGCCTCCTGCCTTGGCGGAAGCAAGGGCTTTGCCCTCATCAGTGCCGCGGTATTCCCCATATCCATAAGGCATAGAACATCCATCTCATAAGATGACGGCGCAGGGCTTCCTGAAATCTCTGCGGCTATGCTGTAAGCGGCGGTCTTTGCCATCTTCACTGTCATAAAGCCTGTCTTTGGAACGCCTGTCGGGACAGGCGTCTGCTCGGGCGGTGCTATTGCAACTGCAACGCCAACAGCAAAAATGTTTTTGTGTTTTGTATGCCTGCATTTGCCGTCAACAGGGATAAAACCCCTTGGATTTCCGAGATGCGCTACAGCAGGAACGCCTTTCATTGCAGGGGCGAACATTGCAAGTTTATTTGGTATCTTTGAGCCGCCCTTAAGTCTCACCTCACCGGGCACAAATTCCTCAACAGCAGTATTTGTTATAACCTTTATATCCCGCTTTGCAAACTCATCCTCCATGATTCTCTTTGAATTTCTAAGCCCTCCGATACCGAAATGCCCGATGTATGGCTCTGAGGTTACAAAGACAATCGGCGCCTTATGCCTTATTTTCATCCTGCGGAGTTCATAGTCTATCTCGAATGCATATTCATAAGGAGGGCCAAAGCAACTCACTCCCTGAACAGAGCCTGTAACAATCGCACCGGGTTCTTCAAGGAATCTGTTCCAAACCTTATTTGCTTTTCCTGCCTGCTCAAGCGTGAAAATGCATTCTGTGTGCCCTTTGTCAGGGCCAAGGCCCGGAACTTCTTCAAAGGCAAGAGAGGGTCCTGTTGAAATAATAAGATAATCATAAGGTATTTCTTTTAACGCTGTAACAACCTTTGAAGACTCTGCATCCACACCTTTAACTTCTTCATTAATAAATGTTATGCCTTTCCTTTCGAGTATTGGCTTTAACGGCACGGTTATATCATCTGCCTTTCTCCATCCCATCGCAAGCCATGGGAGCGACGGGATAAATACAAACTTATCCATATCGCTCAGAAGTGTTATGTCTGCTGTTTTGCCAAGAAGCCGTTTTAGTTCAAAAGCTGCTGTGAGGCCACCGAATGAACCGCCCAGAACAATAATCTTTGCCATGTAACCTCCGTTTTAGGTTTTAGGGATTAGTTCTTACTGACACCTGAAACCTAACACCTGAGACCTTTTTAAAACATTCCTACTACTTTATCCTCATTATCCATAAGGTCAACAAAACTGTCATAGCCTGTTTCCCTTATACCCTTTTCGGTGCCGGCGCCTTTGATTCCCCTCAATTTCAAGTCGTCTTCAAGAGCGTATGCAGTACCACAAAACCCTTCAAGCCTTTCCCCCTGCGCAAAATAAACACCATTCTGTATTAAGAAAAGGTCAGCAGCCATATCCCGCGCAAGCTTCACTCCTCTTTTCCCATCTGCTGTGTCAGGACCACTTTTAACTATTACAAGCATGTTAACCTCCCAAGTTCCGTGATGCGTAACACGTAATGCGTAATAGGATGCAGAATCTTCTTTTTTAACTCGTTACTCATCACGCATAACGCTTAATGTTTATTAAAAAATCATTGTTGTTTTTGCTTCTTTGACTGCTTCTGCTATCTCTGCACCGTTAACAATCTTAACCCCATCAACCATATCTCCTGCATCCACATGCTGTTCCCTTAGCGAAACCTTATCAGCGTATATTTCCACTCCCATATCAATACAATCCTTTAATACGCCTTCAAGATTTGTAAAGCCTGTTCCTGTATCATCCTGCCCTTTTTTTGCAAGAAGAACACCGCCGTCAACCAAAATAAGCGCTATCCCACGTTCATCTGCTGCGCCTCCCATTGCATGCCTCACAGCCTCTGCTGCATTTATGTCACCATAGGGCGCTCTCCTGAGTATCATTGCAATTTTGCTCATAATTTCCTCCCAAATAGCGTGATGCGTTATCCGTAATGCGTGATGAGTTTTTTACACATTACGCATCACGCATTACGCGTTACGAATTTATGCTCCAATATTAATCCATACATCACTCTCCCCCATCGTTTTAAAAAGCCCCTTCAGAGAGCCAATCTCCGCCCCCTCTATATAATCATCTTTCGCTGCACGGCGAAAATTCACGCACCCGCCTCAAAGATAGACCTTCAGTCCTTTTTGTACCAGCCTTGAAAATTCCTCCTCTGCGTTCGCTATCCCCTTTGCCTTTTGTTTCCGCAGAAAACAGTAAACCCCGTCTCCTGATGCTATAAGATTAACTGTATGCCCTTTACCCAGAGCAGATTCCGCAATCCTGATTGCAGTCACCGTGTTTTCATAAGAATACGGAGACGTTGATAAAAGCAATGTAAGTGTCTTTCCCATATTCCCTCCTTACATTCAAATATAATGATATTTGAATGTATTGTCAAGAAAAAATATTTTCCCCTCTATGGTTCAGAAAATATCCAGCCAGACTTTTATTGCGGTGGCAGAGATAATCAGCGCAAGAATCCATCTTAAAACTTCTGTTTTGGTCTTTTTGCCCACAACGCTGCCTAACTTTGCAGAGAAAAACGCTCCTATTACAAGCGGCCATGCCATAGAGAACGGCACCTGCCCTGTTGCAATCTTTCCGATTAAGCCTGCGGTTGCTGAAAATAGCCCGATGGCAAGCGTGCTTCCAAGCGCTACTCTCAAAGGAATTTTTAACACATATAAGAGTATCGGTATTGTTATAAAGGCCCCTCCCTGTCCCACAAGGCCTATTAAGAAACCAATGAAAACTCCTATGAGAATAGCTGCCGGTTTATTAAAAACAACCTTCTCTTCCGTAAGCTCATCGCGGTCATAACTCCTTGGCATAAGCATCATTGCGGCAGCAATAAGAGCAAGCATGGCAAAGATAAAGAGTATTGGTTTGTCAGTGACCAGTTTTGATATAAGCGCTCCGGCAAGCGAGGATGCAAACAGCGAGGCGCCAAGCGTTAACACAAGCGGTTTATTGACAAGCCTGTTTTCATGGTAATAAAACATTGCTGAAAGAGATGCAAAAAAACCCTGCATCATCGTAAGCCCTGTAATGCTCTTAACATCAATGCCTTGAAAACCCAGCAGGGGAGGCGCATAAAATAAGAGCGGGAACATTATTATTCCGCCCCCTAATCCAAGGAGGCCTGACAGAAACCCGACTCAGGCTCCGACAAGAAAAAGAAAAATGTTGAAGGTAAACGGCATTTATTTCTCTACGCGTATTCTTCTGCCGGCATCAAAAGGTTTATCGGTAATATCTCCTATATAAGCTGCAAGCATATTTTCTTTCTGAAGTGCGTTGGTTAGGTCGTCTCTTTTTTCTGATGGCACGAATATGAGCAGCCCGCCTGATGTCTGGGCGTCATTCATTAAAATCTTTTCTACTTCGGGAACCCCTTTGCCCCACATGACATAGGGTTCGTAATTTTTGATGTTGGCCTTTGTTCCTCCGGGCACAACATCGGCATCAGCAAGCCTTATCGCATCTTCGAAATACGGGACACGGCCCGAATAAATCTGCGCCCTGCATTTGCTTGCATTAAGCACTTCATGGAGATGCCCTATAAGGCCGAAGCCTGTTATGTCTGTTGCGGTGCTTACCCCGATTTCAAGCATGACCTCGCTTGCCCTTTTATTCAACGCTGCCATTGAGGCTGTGAATTCTTCAATAACAGAATCACTGCATTTGCCAGACTTCACCCCTGTGGCGATAATCCCGGTGCCTATCTTTTTTGTCAGTATTAATGCATCTCCCGCCTGGGCTTTTGAGTTGTCAAGAACCTTTGCAGGATGCATAACGCCCATAACAGCAAAGCCGTATTTCGGTTCTTTATCCCTGATGGTGTGGCCTCCTATAATGGATACTCCGGCCTCCTTCATCTTATCTACACCACCCTGCATGATTTTCTTAAGCAATGGGAAGAACTCAGGATTATTAGGGAACATTGCTATGTTCAATGACACCAGTGGTTTCCCGCCCATTGCATATACATCTGAGAGCGAATTCGCAGCAGCAATAGCGCCAAACCAGTATGGGTCGTCAACTATCGGCGTAAAGAAATCAGCTGTAAGAACAACCGCAATGTCATCTGTAATACGGTATACGCCTGCGTCATCTGAATTGGCATGACCAACCAGAACATTCGGGTCTGTTATGTCAGGCAGCTGCCCCAGCACGTGGGACAGGTCCGATGGACTGAACTTTGCAGCTCAACCGGCGCAGCTTGAAAGTTCTGTCAGTTTGATATCCATTTTAACCTCCCAATTAGATTAACGCCTTCGTGCGCCGGGATATTTTCCTTTTTTGGTGACAGGACAGCAGGCAGGAGCAGGCAACTCCTTTATGTAATCCTTTTTCAGAATCTTTATGATGTCAGGTATTATCGGATCCTTGAGAAAATAACATTTGAGCCTGCCGTCCATATAATAGTCAAGCGCTCCGTATCGCCTGAGAAGGGACAGATGCTGTGACACATTAGGCTGACTTATGCCAAGGAACCCTTCAATATCACTGACACATTTTACGCCCTTCATCAGCTCTTCGAGTATTTTAATCCTTGCCGGATGACCTATTGCCCTGAGGAGCTCAACTCTTTTATCCAGTGAACGCATATTACCTCTCTTTTGTCTGATATATTATTAATCTATATATTAAAGTATTGGCATATATTGTCAAGCATATATTATTGACAGCGGCAGTTTTCATGCTTTTCCCGGCTTTAGACTTTTGCCATGCTAATCTTTTATAATTATTAACTATGCTTAAAGATAAAATCCTGGTATTAGATTTTGGCTCACAGTATACCCAGCTTATTGCAAGGCGCGTGAGAGAAAACAGCGTCTATTCTGAGATATTCCCGTATAACGCACCTTTTGAAAAAATATTAGACTTTAAGCCGAAGGGGATTATTCTTTCAGGCGGGCCTTCAAGCGTCTACAGCAAGGGTTCCCCAATCCCTGATATAAAGATATTTGCCCTCAACATTCCAATCCTCGGCATATGTTACGGAATGCAGCTTATGGCTCATCTGCTCGGAGGCAGGGTTGCAAAAGCCGCAAAAAGGGAATACGGCAGGGCCGAGTTGTTTATAGATGATGACTCGGATTTGTTTGAAGGAATAATCCCCCCTCACCCCCCTTTAGAAAAGGGGGGCAGGGGGGGATTTGTCGTCTGGATGAGCCACGGAGACAGGATAGAGAAATATCCCGAAGGTTTTATCCCGATAGCGCATACAGAAAATTCTCCGGTGGCGGCAATGGCTGATAAAAAGAGAAACTTCTATGCGCTCCAGTTTCATCCCGAAGTTGTCCATACAGAGAAAGGCAGGGAGATAATAAAGAATTTTATTTTCAACATATGCGGCACTAAACCAACATGGACAATGAAATCCTTTATAGAGACCGCAAAGCATGAGATACGGGAAAAGGCAGGGAATCAGAGGGTTGTATGCGGAATAAGCGGAGGCGTTGATTCATCTGTCACAGCAGTCCTTGTCCATGAGGCAATAGGCGATGCGCTCACCTGCATCTTTGTTGACAACGGGGTTTTAAGACAGGATGAGGCAAAAAAAGTTGAACTCATGCTGAAGAAGAGTTTCCATATGAAGATAAAATACGTTGATGCCTCTGAAAGATTCCTGAAAAAACTCAAAGGCGTAAAAGACCCTGAAAGAAAAAGGAAGATTATCGGCAATGAATTCATAAGGGTATTTGAAGATGAGGCAATGAAGATAAAAAATGTCTCATTCCTTGCTCAGGGGACATTATATCCTGACGTGATTGAGAGCACATCGTTCAAGGGCCCTTCAGCAACAATAAAAAGCCATCACAATGTAGGCGGGCTTCTTAAAAAAATGAAGCTTAAACTGATTGAGCCTCTGAGGGAATTGTTTAAAGACGAGGTCAGAGTCCTCGGCCATGAATTACGGATGCCGGATGAGACTATAAACCGCCATCCGTTCCCCGGGCCCGGGCTTGCAATAAGATGCATCAGCGATGTCACAAAAGAACGGCTTGCTATTTTAAGAAAGGCTGATGTGATAGTTCTGGACGAGATAAAAAAGGCGGGGCTTTACGGAAAAATCTGGCAGGTATTTGCAATTCTCCTTCCTGTAAAGAGCGTCGGCGTAATGGGAGATGAAAGAACATATGACAATGTCATTGCTGTACGGGCTGTTACAAGCGTTGACGGAATGACCGCTGACTGGGCGCAGATTCCCTATGAAGTCCTGGGACGGATATCAAACAGGATAATTAATGAAGTCAAAGGCGTAAACCGTGTGGTTTATGACATAAGTTCAAAACCTCCCAGCACGATTGAATGGGAATGAAATCTTACAGTGTAAATAGTGTTATAATAGGTCTATTAATTGTTTTGAGGGAGGTAAAGTATGAGCCATAGAATCGCTGAAGCTATCATAGAAAATGGCCAGATAAAATATATAGACAAAAAGTTGCCACCCAAAAAACTTAAGGTTCATATTATCTACGATGACGAAAAAGCAGTCTCTGCTAATAAGATAACAAAAATAATGAAGGAAACTTTTGGGGTATATAAAGATATGAAATTTGATGTGGATATGGAATCAAAAAGAATAAGACAGGAATGGGAGCGTAAGTTTGACCAGTGAGTATCTTTTAGATACGAATATTCTGATTTATTACACTAAAGGCTACCGTGACATAAAAAGTTTTATAGACAACCTCGCATTACGGCACGCACTGAAAATGTCCATTCTTACAAAGATCGAATTTCTCGGATGGGATAAACATACCCATGAAGGTTTTGAAAAGTGCAAAGGACTTATTGAGACAGCTACTATTTATTCGGTTGATGAAAATATTGCAAATAAAGCAATTGAGTTAAAAAGGGACACAAAGATTAGGCTCGCCGATGCTGTAATCGCTGCTACGGCAATTCTGAACAAATTAAAGCTGGTCACAAGAAATACCGAAGATTTCAAGAATGTGGACGAACTTGAGGTCATAAATATTTTTAAGTGAGAAAAAAAGATAATAGTTCATGGATATCAAGACTTATCTCAAAGAGAAAAAGGAACTTGTAGATTTATTTCTTAAAGAATACTTTGCTCCGAATTTTATTCCGCCAGTCTTAAAAGACTCCATCACTTATTCCCTATCTGCGGGCGGGAAAAGGATAAGGCCAATACTCTGCCTTGCTGCGCATGAGGCGTGCGATGGAGATTCTGAGGACATACTTGCTTTTGCATCCTCAATAGAACTCATCCATACATATTCGCTAATTCACGATGACCTTCCTGCAATGGACAATGATGATTTAAGGCGCGGCAAGCCGACAAGCCACAAGGTCTTTGGAGAGAGCATGGCAATACTTGCAGGAGACGGACTTCTTACAGAGGCGTTTTATATGATGGCGAATTCGCTCTCAAACAAAAACATCAAAAACACGGCATTAATACGGGCAATAAAAGAGATCGCCTTTACAGCAGGCATTCATGGAATGGTCGGGGGCCAGGCACAGGATCTTCTCTCGGAGAATGCAGAGCCTGACAAAGAGACGCTCTCTTTTATTCACAGGCATAAAACAGGAGCGCTGATATCAGGCTCTTTAAGGGCAGGCGCAATCCTTGCAAATTGCAGCAAGCCTTCCCTTAATGCAATCACAAGATACGGAGAAAACATCGGGCTTGCCTTTCAGGTTATAGATGATATACTTGATATAGAGGGCAGCACGGATGAACTCGGCAAGCCCACAGGCTCTGATGCAAGGAAAAAGAAGATGACTTATCCATCAATATACGGTCTTGAATCTTCCAAAAAAAAGGCGGAAGAGCTGATAGCAGAGGCAGTCTTTTCCGTTAAAGACTTCTCAGCGAAGGCAGAGCCTTTAAGAGGGATTGCCGGATACATGCTTGAGAGAAGAAGTTGAAACTTATAGAAAAAATAAAGTCCCCTGATGACCTGAAACCCCTGTCAGTTGAGGAGCTGAATAATCTCTCCGAAGAACTGAGGGATATAATAGTAGAACGCGTATCAATTAACGGCGGACATCTTGCATCAAATCTCGGAGCTATAGAGCTTACACTGGCGCTTCATTATGTATTCAATTCACCTGTTGATAAGATTGTATGGGATGTAGGTCACCAGTCATATACGCACAAACTTATCACAGGGAGATATGAAAAATTTGAAACTATCAGAAAACATAAAGGCATCTCAGGATTTCCTAAAATAGAGGAGAGTGTGCACGATGCCTTTGGAACAGGACACAGCTCAACATCAATATCAGCGGCATTAGGAATCATAGAGGCGCGTGACTTAATTAAAAAATTGAATATTCAATATTCAATATTCAATATTCCGGATAAGGTGATAGCTGTTATAGGCGACGGCGCAATGACTTCCGGCCTTGCGTTTGAAGGGCTGAATCACGCCGGACATCTGAAAAAAGACCTTATCGTGGTGCTGAATGACAATGAGATGTCAATCTCAAAAAACGTAGGGGCATTGTCTGCGTACCTAAACAGAATACTTACAGGAGACCGCTACCAGCGATTTAAAAAGCAAACCAAATCATTTCTTGAGGGCATTCCTAAGTTTGGTGATCAGGTTACAAAGATTGCGCAGAAGGCGGAAGAAACTTTGAAGGGACTCTTTCTTCCGGGAATATTGTTCGAAGAACTCGGGATTAACTATGTAGGCCCCATAGACGGACATGACATCAAACTGCTGATAGAGACCTTCAGTAATATCAAAAACTCAACAGAGCCGACATTAGTCCATGTCATCACCAAAAAAGGCAAAGGATATGAGTTCTCTGAAAAAGACCCATGCATATTTCACGGGGTAGGGCCGTTTGAAATAGAAACAGGGTATTCTGTAAGCGACACCAATGCCATTTCATACAGTGAAATATTCGGCAGGGCGCTAACAGAGCTTGCCGCAAACGACAAAAGAGTCATTGCCATTTCAGCGGCAATGAGAGAAGGCACAGGGCTTGAGTGTTTTGAAAAAAAATTTCCTGACAGATTTTACGATGTTGGCATAGCAGAGCCTCATGCAGTAACATTCGCCGCCGGGCTCGCAGTACAGGGATTGAGGCCTGTAGTCGCAATATATTCCACTTTCCTTCAGCGCGGTTACGATGAGATAATTCATGACGTCTGCCTCCAGAATCTGCCTGTTGTATTTGCGATTGACAGGGCAGGCATAGTCGGTGAGGACGGCCCAACGCATCAGGGAGCTTTTGACATTTCTTATTTAAGGCATATTCCTAATCTTACTGTCATGGCGCCAAAGGATGATCTGGAACTCAAAGCCATGCTTGAACTCGCTTTAAAGCACAACGGGCCCTCGGCAATAAGATACCCACGTGGGAAAGTACAGTCATCAGGTATCAGCCGTCAGCCATCAGCTTTTGATATTGGAAAGGCAGAAATTTTAAAAGAAGGCTCAGACATAGCATTGATAGCAATAGGCAATGTGGTCCATCCTGCGCTTGGTGCAGCAGAGAGGCTTGAAAAAGAAGGGATAAAGGCATCAGTCATAAATGCAAGATTCATAAAACCGCTTGATAAGGAACTCATCCTGAAAATTGCATCAAAGGCAAAAAGGATAATTACAGTAGAGGAGAACATGATTGCCGGAGGTTTCGGAAGCGCAGTCCTTGAATATCTGAACAGCATGGATATTCCTGATATGAAGATTAAAATCCTCGGCATACCTGATGAATTTGTAGAGCAGGGCTCACAGGCTATATTAAGGAAAAAGTACGGAATTGACGAAGAAGGGATTTATCAGTCCTGCAAGGCATTCCTCTCAACGCTTACAACAGTTCACTAAGCCTCAGTTGCGGTGATTATAACTCCACAAATTCTTTTGGTGAAAGATTGGTCTGCATTGTCCAAGGAGGAAGGAGAACGGCAACAAAAGTTTTTTACTTATGCAAAGTGTTGACAACTTTTGCGTGAATTGGTAGTCTTATGGAAATATGGAAGTGGATACTGCTTCAGTATCAGGAATTCAGCGAATAAAGGTGGGCTTACGGGATAAGCTTGGCGCCTTTCTGCAAATAGATAAAGAATTAATTATCATATTTCTGCTTGTCTCTATTACAGCAATAGTCTTCTTTTTTGTTTCTAACCAGAGGGCATTTTTGAACTTCTTTTATCTCCCTGTACTCATCGGCGCCTATTTTTTTGGCAAGCGTTATGCCACGTACTCAGCCTTCCTGTCTATAATCCTGATTTTTTTGATTGCATACTTTTATCCTGCAACATTTACTTTTCCTTCTGACAATGAGCTTTTTAAATGGTTAGATATTACTACATGGGGTGGCTTCATCATTATTACCGGATATTTAATGGGACATCTCTACGAAAAAAAAGAAACTGCCAAGCAGAGAATTAAGAAAACATATCAAGGAATCATCGAAATGCTCTCCCTCATGATTGATGCAGTTGATCGTAATACCCAGAGTCACTCATACAGGGTATCTGTCATTTCTGCAATGGTTGCACAACAGATGAAATGCTTGGATGAAGAAATAGAAAATATTCGCGTTGCTGCCCTCCTCCATGATTTGGGGAAGTTAGGTATCAGCACCGCGGTGCTGCAAAACATCAAAAAACTGTCGAGCAATGAGCGCGAACATATGAAGACACATGCGAAGCGAGGTGTAGACATAATAGAACCAATAGGTGGAAAGGTGTT